>Ga0316217_10000018_pt1 | contig 247535 bp, 189 predicted proteins | sample 1anoAmetaG_FD_203633 | JGI IMG/M metagenome (GOLD analysis project Ga0316217, IMG submission 203633) | Freshwater microbial communities from Trout Bog Lake, Wisconsin, USA - 1anoA | ecosystem: Environmental > Aquatic > Freshwater > Lake > Hypolimnion/Profundal zone | place: USA: Wisconsin... | reverse complement strand
ACGTTTGAGGATTCGAACCTTTTCTTCTGGGGTGTAATTGTGACGCTTCTTGCGCATGTGCTTCCCTCCGTTTGTGAGTGTTTATCACAAACGGCTCGAAAGTCCAAGTCACGTTGAACCAAAACACAATGAGCACCACCACCGTCCACACAAGTTCCTGACCCTGTTTGGTTGTTTCAGGCTCTATACACCACCATAAACACGTGTCGGTGACACGGTGCTCGGCTCCGGCGTTGACGTTCCCAAAAAGGATCATTATAATTTTATTGTTATACCAAGGGCTCCATACACCACGAAAGGGGAAGAGCATGAAACTCGAAAACAAAACCATCCTGGTAACCGGATCGAATCGAGGGATCGGAAAGGCCCTCGTTGAAGCGTTACTCAAATATCCGGTCAAAAGAATCTATGCCGCTGCCCGCAAAACCGAAGATCTTCCGGAATTCGGCGACGGCCGGGTGGTGCCGCTAAAACTCGATATTACCGACCTTGATCTCGTCAAAAAGGCTGCCGGTCAGGCACAAGATGTCGATCTCCTCATCAACAATGCCGGCGTTGCGACATTCACGTCCATTGTTTCGGGTGAGATCGAAGCGCTGAAACACGATATGGAGGTGAATTATCTGGGCACGCTCAATATGGTTCGCTCCTTTGTGCCGGTGTTGGAGAAGCGAGGTAGCGGCGCCATTGCCAATGTCATATCTGTTGTGGGTCTCGCCAGCTTCGCCGCCTCAGGCGGCTATTGTGCCTCAAAAGCAGCACTCTTTTCCGCAACGCAGGCGATGCGGTCAGAATTGAAGGCCAAAGGCATTTTCGTGCACGCCATCTTCCCGGGCCCGATCGATACCGATATGGCCCGTGACCTTGACATACCGAAAACCAGTGCGCAGGTAACGGCAGAGAACATCGTCAAAGGCATCCTGGCGGACCAGGAAGATATTTTCCCCGACCCCATGTCTTTGCAAGCGGGCGAATTGTGGTCGAAAGACCCAAAAGGTCTCGAACGCCAGTTCTCGTCGATGTAACCGGTGGCTGAATGGTTACATACCGTCGCAGGCCATTGGAGAAGCATTGGGCTTAAGGCTTCCCAGATGCCGAGTCTGATTTGTCAATGTGGAAGCCTGATCCGCGGCTGGTCCGCACGAGGACAGCAATGGAATATTCCGGTTATGTCTGTGCCTGATGCGCAAGTATTGGCTCAGTGGCCGCCAAAAGTGGATCTTCTCAACGAAAGAGAAAACTTCGGAGGGTAAACGCTTGGTTGAACTGATCCGGGCAGCACAAATTCCTATAAGGCGCCCTGCCAAAGTGTGTAAGCGTCAAACTCAGCCCATCTTGCAGGGATAGTGACTATCTGGCATGCTGCCTGGCTGCAAGCCAGTTGTCGGGAAGGAGTTCGTTGACCTAGGTTGGCGGGATGGCCCATGATGCGCCGCTGCACGTCTTCGAGTTATTCCTGAAGGTTGATCCCTAGGTTGCGGCAGGTCTGGACCAGGGATAGGATGGTGGCGCTGGACTTGCCGCTTATCAACTTGCCTCAAATTCCTGCATACCACTCGTAACCACGGTCTTCCCAGTACCCGCCTTTCCCACCGCGTATGGTTGAAAAATCCGAGACGAGGTCAATTCGCATGACGTACTTTGCCATTTTGTAGCCCAGTTGCCGCTCCACCCGCAGCCGAAGCGGTGCACCGTTGGCGATCATCAGGTTCTGATCGTTGAGTTCATAGGCAAGGATGGTCTGCGGGTGAAAAGCTTCCTCAAGATCGATGCTCTCATAGTAGGGTGAGGTCTCGTCGGCCCCCATGGGATCGGCGCAGTGGAAGACGACGTAACGTGCCTCGGGCTTCAAATGAACGGCTTCGAGGAGTGTGCCCAACCGTACCCCCTTCCACTTTCCGATGGCACTCCATCCCTCGACGCAATCGTGCCTGGTTATCTGGGTGCGACTGGGAAATTCACGCAGTTCGGCCAACGAAAACTTTCCCGCGCGTTCCACCAGTCCCCCAACCTCCAGGCGATAATCCGCGAAGTTATTGTTTGCCATTGCCAGGAATTCCGGGCTTCTCGGCCTGGAGGTGCCGTTACTTCTGAACTCCGGCGACCGTTCGGCTTCGGTGAACTCCTGTGCCAGCGCTTTACGGGGGAGTATCAACTTTTGTGCACCTCGGCTCGCCTGTTCGCCCAGGTTGAGTACCTTGGAATACCAGGAGGTCTCCGAGAGCTTTTGGCAACCGGCAAGGGTCACCGTGCAAGCGCCTGCGAACATGCGAGCCAAGAGAGTCCGCCGGGTGAGTCTTTTGTCATCTCTCATGGTCCGTCTCCGATTCGACCTCAAAGTACCCTGTGATCATGGAGCGCAGGTTGTTCCAGAAGCCGTTGACCACGACCTCGAATACATGCACGGTGGTGAACAAAACCAGTGCCCCGGCGATGACAAAATGGATCGTCCGCACCGATTGTCTTCCGCCGAAAATGCCGACCCAACCTGGTATGAGTGCATCCAGCGCAGGGGACATGCCCAGCCCCATCAGTACCACCAGGGGGAGCAGCAAAAAGATTGCCGCAAGGTAGGCCAGTTTCTGCAGGATGTTGTAGCTTTTAGCCGCCTCGCCCTTGGTACGCCTCAGCAGCAGATGATCGACAATCGAGGCGCCGATCGATCGCCAATCTTGCCGCGTAGTCAAAAGGTCCCGTTGCAGATGTCGGCTGGCGAGTGAGTAGCTCAAGAAGATAACGCCGTTAACCAGCAGCAGCCAGGCGAAGAAAAAGTGCCAGCGGCGACCCATGGCAAGCCATCGGGTGCCTGGAATGGTAAGCCAAGATGGGAACCCGCGTTCGGTCATTACACCGACATCGTTGGACGCTCCGAGGATCCCGGTAGTATTGAATTCGTGACCAAAGATCCGGGTGACGCCCAAAAGCTCACCTTGCCTGTTTTCCCTGCTGGTCATTAGCAGTATTGGGGGAGCACCGCTGTAGGACTGTTTCCCCCAGTATAGCGCGGAATGGGCGTTGAAGATGTTGAGACCGCTCATCAAAAGGATGACGAGCAAGAGGGCGTTGATCCAGTGGGTAAGGCGCACGAGCAACGAGTGCCGGTAATGCAGATATCCTTTTAATACGGAGCGGTGGAAGAAAAACATGATTGCCTCCGAGAAAGGCGCGCCGTCTTCAACGATTACGGGAAAAGTCGGTGCCGCACGGTACTGCAGGTAGTTTATCGAACGATACTGGCTTTACCAGCCACAGCCGTCGATTTCTGCTCCCGCTCCTGGAGACCCTGCTGACAATCAGGGCAGGTCAAGAGGTTAGCAAGGTGTTAATCTGTCTTCCTTGATACCGTGCTCACCGCTAACTATACAAGGGCTGCGGGGTAAGGTGCTCCGCGCCTAGAATTCTCACCATTTGCTGCATCCCTTCCACAACGATGGCAAGCTTCTCGTCCGGCAGTGCTTCGAGCCCCTTGAGCAGCATATCTTGGGCAACTTTGGGCGCCTTGCCTACAATCAGTTGCCCCTTAACGGTGAGAGTTAGATCCACCGCCCTGCGATCCTCTGTGGAACGCGTTCTGTTAACAAGTTCCTTCGCTTCAAGTCGATCGAGGATTCCCACAACGGTTGCCGGGGTCAAGAACATCTGGCGCGCCAGCTCGGAAACCCTCATGGGCGAAGCATCGGCTAGAATCTGCACTGCCCAGAGTTGCGGTCCTGTTAATTCGGTTTCTTTTTCTGCGTTTCGGGAATACTCGTTAACCGCCTGGAATATCCGCCTCAGGTTGTCGATGACCTCTTGGATTTCTGCTTCATTTTTCGACATGTCAAATCCTCAAAACGCTCGACAAATTAGTTAGGGTGACTGATAATTTGCAACGCAAACTATAGTATCTTGTCACTGTTTGGTCAAGAGCGATTCTCACATCTCACGGAAGGTTTACAGGAGGAGGTAGCAATGAAGATACACGCTTTGGGTCTAATTTTGTTCGTTGGTTGCGTCGCGTTCGGTGCCGGTGGCTGCGCCAAGAGCGAAGTGGTAAAAAAGGACGAGCCCATAGCCACGTCGTCCGCAGTAGCCACGCCTGCCAAGGCTCTGCCCGCACCAGAGCAGGCCGCGACACCGGCCTCTGTCAAAACCGAGGCAACGAGTGAACAGCCCGTCCCCTCAGCGACCGAAACTAAGGAGCAGGCGGTGCCAGTCTCCCAGGTCGTGGAGTTGAGAGCCTCGTTGGAAAAGATCTACTTCGACTTTGACTCAGCAAATCTTTTCAAGCAAGCTCGGGATAAGCTCTCCAAAAATGCAGAGATCATGAAAAAAGACCATGATGTCAAGGTACAGATAGAAGGTCATTGTGACGAGCGCGGCTCGGATGAGTACAACTTGGCACTCGGTGAAAAACGCGCCAGGGCTGCAATGCAATACCTGACCTTGCTGGGGGTTCCGGCAGACCACCTTTCCGTTATCAGCTATGGCAAGGAGAAACCTGCTGATTCAGGTCACGACCAGGCGGCATGGGCGCATAACCGGCGTGACGAGTTCGTGGTTCCCAATAATTAATCTTAAGCAGGATGAGTACGTATCGGCATATGCGGAGCTCCCCAAGGATAAAGAACAAGAGCGCTATATACTTGTACCTGCAGTCAACAAGGGCACGAAGCTACCTGCAGCGTCGGGACTAAACTTGGTTAAATTGCGCAAAAAACGTACCTTCAGGTAACTATTTGGACCGCGGCCGCCTTTGTTGGAGATGCCGCGGTGCTGTTTGCGCGCCTGATTGCCTACGCACAGGGCCTTTATTTTAACCTTGTTCATGTGCATCCCTATCTGATCACCGTCGCTACGCCGTTGCTGTTTGCCGTTGCCACCATCATTGTGGAGAAATTTGGTCCCGAAGCACGAGGTAGCGGCATACCGCAGGTCCTTGAAGCCATCGATCACGCCCATAGCGGTGCATCCGAGGAGTCACCTTGGCTCAGTTCTCTTGTTTCCTTGAGAACCGCCTTGGTAAAAGTAGTTTCGAGCACGGTTGGCATACTGGCCGGTGCCTCAATTGGCCGCGAAGGGCCAACAGTTCAAATCCCCGCCTCCGTATTTGCCTGGTTTGGACGCCTCACTCGGAAGATCCTTCCCCAAGCGGACTTTCAGACGTTTGTGACTTTAGGGGCAGCCGCTGGAGTGGCTGCGGCTTTCAACGCGCCGCTTGCGGGAATCACCTTCGCCATAGAGGAAGTCACCGAGGGGATACTCGGACCATTTCGGGAAATGATCATGCTCGCGGCAATCCTTTCAGGTGTCGCCGCCATGGCCCTGTCTGGTAACTATCTGTATTTCGGCCATCCTTCCGTCGCAGGCCCCACGGCTACCCTTGTCCCGGAAACCTTGATCCTGAGCGTCACCGGGGGACTATTGGGCCGCATTTTTGCCCGTCTTCTGGCAAACCCACAATTGGTGAGCCTTCCGCCACAACCCTGGGAAAAGGCCCTTTATTGCCGCATCCTCTGCGCGGCTGTAGGCCTTTATAGCGGAGGAACCACCGCAGGGTCCGGGTACGAGATAACCCGCTACTTCCTGGAAAGCTCCTCTGTAGACAATAGGCCTATACTTTTCGGATTAGAGAAGTTCTCTACAACGGTAATGTCGTATCTTTCCGGCATGGCTGGAGGGATTTTTTCGCCATGTTTGTCGATTGGGGCCGGGATCGGCTTCAGTGTGGTCAAACTTTGCCACTTTGCAAATTTCAAAGTATGTGCACTGCTCGGCATGGTTGCCTTCTTTTCAGGTGTGGTTCAGGCACCCCACACCGCAGTGATCATCGTAATGGAGATGACCGACGAACCTATCCTTATCATTCCATTCATGGTTGCAGCCTTCCTCGCCAGGCGGATCGGGCAGGTATTCATGCCCGTTCCCCTCTACAGGTTTCTTGCAAATAAAAATCGTAAAGGCTGAAATGGCGGTGCAGAGATGGTGGGAGAATACCACAGGATCTGGGGAATAATTCGGATCATCGTATTAATCCCGGTGTCTCGGCACTTATAACGCGCTGCTTTTACTGCATGTTCACGAAACCGCTGACATGCAGTGGCACCCGCCAGCACCCGCCAGCCGACAAGGCCTGCTAAAAACCGGCACCATCCGTCGGCAAGTGGATTTGAGCTCGACTGGAGGGGAAGTGGGGGCTGTCTTGTGACAAGGGGGGTAGCCTGCAGGAACGACAGTCCCCCATAGAGGTCCCATTCCCCCACCCTGCATGAGGCTGAAGGAGGGAGCATCCGCCGGACGCAAAACGCATGTCGACAAAAGAGTATTTGCCAAAAAAATTATCCGGAGCTAATAATATATTGTAGTGGATCGTACTTCATGACGCCTGGAAAGAGGCAGAGTAACGGCGGGGAGGAAACCAATGAAAAAAGCTGCGGTGAAGAACTTTAAAAAGCCCGACGAAATTAGAGAGTTTCCGCTGGGAAGAGTGGATTTGGTCGCAATCGGTGGCACTACGGTCGGACGCGCAACGCTCAAACCGGGATGGAAATGGTCCAACTGTGTAAAGCCTATTGCCAAGACCCAGAGTTGTGAGGCTCCACATTTTCAATACCACGTCTCTGGAACGCTCCGAGTTAGAATGGATAACGGCGAGGAGTTTGATTGTGGGCCTGGAGATGTCTCGCTGCTGCCGACCGGGCATGACGCTTGGGTGGTGGGAAATGAACCGGTGGTCATTGTCGACTTCCAGGGGATGATCGATTACGCCAAACGCTCCGGGTAAACGGTTACCATCCTGGTCGTGAAGTGACAAAGTAAATGCCGGGTCGCGAAAGTGGCCCGGCTTCGCTGCTTCAGGTCGAATGTGCGGAATCCTTGGGGGCTGACTCGCAATCGTTCCCTATCCTTGCTCGGTTACGGGCGTCACCCATGCCTTGCCTTCCTCGTCTGCGGCGCCGTAGCCTTCAACGCCCGGAGGGAAGGCCGCCCCGCCTGTATTAATGCCGTCCGTCAAAAGGACCAGACTCCAGCCACCACCATCGGCAAGCTCACGCAACTCGACCGTGTATGTCCGCACCATCCCTTCCATACCTCCAGGTGTTACTGCCAAGGATCGTTTCAGATTCCCACTCGAAGGGCAGCTGGCAACCTGCGTTCACAAGTCGTAACCGAGGTTTTGATCCCAAATGCGGCCGGCCCGCCCCATTTCACCCCGCAGCAGGACCTCCTGCAGCATCCGGGAAGCCTCTATCTCCATCCCCGAGTAGCACGCTGTGGGGGCAGGTACCAAGTTTACCGAAAAGGGCGTTGCTCCCTCTTTTCCGTCCAGGCAGCGACTCCCTGGCAAAGTACGCTGTGGCAGTTTTTCAGATCGCCTGCCACCCTCGCGGGAATTTCCGAGGAGGGCATACCGATCAACCCACCTGGGTGCTGTCCGGTAAGAACAAGTTTCAACGCCCGTGGAATTTCCCGTAAATTAAACCGAAATCAACACGCTAAAGAAAAAACTCTTGTTGCCGAAAAGCATGCTTGAAGCCCGGATTCGATTTTCACTCCTATGCCGTTGCAGTGGAACGCGAACAGCCCTCCGCATCGGCATATCCACAACCTCCATTTTCAGGTGAATTAGCATGGTTCAGAAGAGCGATATACTCAACATAAAGGACATTGACGCCAAATTCCGTATCAAGAATATCGTAAGGGAACTTGCCGACTCTGACGCCCTGATGATACGGGCGCTGGAGGACCTGATGATGGTGCTCCTCAAGAAAAAAATCATAGCTGTCGAGGAGATACATCCAGTCGTTGTGGAAAAGATCAAAAATCGCAGAAAACTTCGTGATGAGATGAGGACGCTACGGGACCGTCTTGGTGACAAGACCAAAGATGCGACCGCTCCAGCGCCGGTTTTGGATAGGGAGAATCTGCGAGTATAGTCAGGTACGAGACACGCAGCCCCCCCTTTGTCACGGCAAAAAATTCGCTGCCCCGGGCTTGCTACTCCCATTACCCTTGATAACATTAGCCTACGCCAACCGCAGTGCGAACTTTCCAGACATCAGGTCCGATGAGGAAGCGCCTATGGAAAAGTTCCCGACCGTTCACGACCTCCTGCACGACCCCACCCTCTGTTTTTCGGAATTTTGTCTCATCACCAACGCCTTGAAGGAAGGACAGAGCGAGTACGAAATTCTTGGCATGCCGGAACTGATTCACGTGCAGGTGACCGCGGGCACCGACTCCCAAAAAAACCGTAGCCCCGCCCCCGACGGGCAGGCTTCCCAAACTCCGACGGCTTCACAAAAAGAGGACCCGGGCATAACCTCCCCGGGTCCTCTTTTTTCCCGTCTGATCCAGGATGCGTGCGGGTAGCCGCGCTAGCTGCAGGCTCCACCCTCCGTCCCGACCCAGGCGGCACCGAACACTCCGGCGGAATCGCCCAACCGGTTCCTGAGCACCGGCGTGCGCAGGTCGCCGTGAAAAGCGTAGCGCCGCACCAGCTCGAATCCCTCCCGGTACAGCTCATCGATGTTGGAAAGCCCTCCCCCAAGGACCACCGCGTCGGGATCGAGGATGGAGATCACTCCGCCCAGGCAGCGGCCGAAGTCGTCCAGGAATGCGTCGAAGGCGGCCCGGCAACGAGGGTCGCCGTTTCTCGCACCGGCGACGATCCGGTCCATGCCGAGGCTCTCGCCGTAGCGTGCCAGAAAGGCGGCCTCCACTCCGGAACCGCTGATCTTGGTCTCCACGCAGCCGCGATTGCCGCAGTAGCACTGGGTCCCCCGGGGGTCCACCGACAGATGCCCCCATTCGCCGCAGATCCGATGCGGCCCCTCCCGCACCGCGCCGTCCAGGCAGATCGCGCCGCCGCACCCGGTTCCCATGATGACGCCGAAAACCAACCGGTAGCCGGCAGCGGCCCCGGCGCGGCTCTCGGCGAGGGTGAAGCAGTCGGCATCGTTGCGAACCCCGACCTTGCGCCCCAAGAGCTGCTCCAGGTCCGCGGGAAAGGGACGCCCAATCAGGCAGACGGAATTGGCGTTTCGCACCAGACCGGTCACCACGTCCACGGAACCGGGAATGCCGATGCCGATGCAGCAGCTCCGGCCGGAGGGGACCAGGGAGGCGGCGCTACGCACCATGGCGGCGACCGACTCCAGGACGGCACGGTACCCCTCGGCAAGCGGCGTCGCCCGGCGCTCCCGCAGCAGGATCGCGTCGCAGGGATCGAGCAGAACCGCCTCTGTCTTGGTGCCGCCCAAGTCGATCCCGATGCGGTGGAGTCCCCCGGCATCCATCGTGTCCTCCTCCTGGCAGTTGCTGCTAGGGGACTTCCTGCTCGAGGGGCTTCTTCTCTTTGAGGAACACCACGAAGGCCCCGGCTCCCCCCAAGTCCCTGGGCGCCGCCACGAATTCCGACACCATGGCCTTGCCGCTCTCCTTGAGCCACCCGGCGACCGCCAGCTTGAGGACCGGCTCCCCCGGGGAGTTGTTTCCCTTCCCGGTGATCACCAGCACCCCTTTCTGGCCACGGTTGTAGGCTCCTTTCACGAAACGGTCCAGGTTTTCGATCGCCTCGTCCCTGGTGAGCCCGTGCAGGTCGAGTTGCAGGTCGATCCGTATGCCGCCCCGGCGCAGCTGCCGCAGCCGGTTCACCGGGGCCAGGCGAGCCTCCTGCTCCGGAAGTTCGTCGGAGAAGCGGACGTCCATCCTCAGGGACTCGATGGCCTGCAGGAAGACCCGCATCTCCTCGTCGTCCTTTTGCACCTTGGCCGCCTGCGCCTTGACCCGGTGCGGTGCGGCCTGGACCGGATGCAGGGGGCGCACGTCGGCAAAGGCGTTGAGGAAGAGCGCCTCGTCCTCGTCGTGCTGCGCTCCCGCCTGCGCCTTTTGGGGTGCGCCAGCCGTGGCCGGATGTAGGGGGCGCACGCCGGCAAAGGCGCTGGAAAGAAGCGCCAGGTCGTCCGCTTCCTGGCGGCTACGCTGCGGCTTAGCGGGCGGGGGCGGGGCGCTCTCGCGCACCTCGAGCGCCACCCCCTTCAACGCCTGGAAGGGGTCGGCGGCAAACTCCTTCGGCCTTTGCTTCGCTTTCTCTTTTTTTTTCATGGCGCCCGTTTAAACTATTCCTTGGAAACCAGCACGATTTCGATCCTGCGGTTCTTGGCACGCCCCTCGTCCGTGTCGTTGGGGGCCACCGGCTTGTACTCGCCGTAGGCCACCGCCGCCAGCAGCGACGGGTCGATTCCCTGCTGCTGCAGGTACCTAGCGACGTTTATGGCCCGCGCCGCGGAGAGTTCCCAATTGGTCGGGTATTTGCGCGCCAGGGCACCCACGATCGGCACGTTGTCCGTGTGCCCCTCTATCCTGATCACCTTGTCCTTGATGTTCTTCAGGATGTCGATCACCTTCTGCAGCACCACCAGGCCGTTGGGCTTCACCTCCGCCTTCCCGGAATCAAAGAGCACCGACTCCACCAGGTTGACGGTCAGCTTCCCTTTCAGCTCGGAAATGGTCACCTCCCCCTTGGAGATCTCGCTTTTCATGGAGTCCAGCAGGTTCTCGTAGGTCTTGCTGGTCTTTTGGACCTCGATCTCCTTGAGCTTTTGCAGCTGGGCGACGTCCTCCTTGAGGCGGGCGTTTTCCGCCTCGAGCTGCCCCACCCTCTGGCTCAGCTCACCGATCTTCTGGTTCTTGGCGTCCGAGGTTGACTGGAGCGACTCCTCCAGCCCCTTTTTGGCGCCGGCCAAGGCATCCCGCTCGGAGCCGAGCGCTGCGAGTTCGCCGGTGAGCCTTTTCACCTCACCCTTTAACTGCTCGTTCTCCGCGGTAAGTTTGGCGTAGGCCGCCTGCCGCTCCTGGAGGCTTTGTTCCAGCCCCTCGGCCTGGAGTTTCTTCTGCTGGTAGGTGCCGCTCGAGACGCACCCGGATAAAAGGGCAAAAAACAACATGATGCCAAAGATGTCTTTGCGCTGCATAGGTCATCCTCCTTTTTGCTACCGGCCGGCAGCGACGCCGCCAGGAAAGCGCAAGCCGGCCCCCGGGGCCGCATCGGACGCCGACACCGGTCCCGCCCGCTTCCCAAAGCGAGCCAGTGCTCCTCCTGGCGGGCCGAACCGGAAAGTTGTCCCCGACAACATTCCGGGGCACAAGATTAAGCGTCTCAAATTCAGCATGGTATACTACCAGTGAACCGGGGTGGATGTCAACGAAGAGCTCGCCCCGAACGCGACGCCGTCCCAAATCGGGGGAATTTCAGCCCGCGCTGCGGAACTGCCGCTTTAGAAGGGAGCCCATATGACAGAGTCAACATACGAGACCACCCCGGCGCGCAAGGATGACGCGAGGGACTCGGGGCTGGAGATAGCGACCCTGCTGATCAAGTCGGGATCCCTGGCCAACGAACAGCTGAACTACGCCCAGAGGGTGAAGAGCAAGCTCCTCACCCCGCGCACCCTGGTCGCCGTGATGCTAGAGCTTAACTTCTTCACCAAGGAACAGTTGCGGGAGACGCTGCGCAGCAACATCGTCTCGGTGAAACTCGGGGCCCTGCTGGTGGAGCTTGGCTACCTGAAGCCCGCGGAACTGCAGGCGGCGCTCGGCATTCAGCGCGACGGCGGCCACACCAAGATGTTGGGGGAGGTCCTGGTGGAGCAGCGCTTCATCGAGGAGTACACCCTGGCCGAGGTGGTCGCCTTCCAGCTCGGCTACCCCTACCTCGACCTCGACCCGGAGACGGTGGACCGCGCCCTCCTGGCCAAGATGCCGCAGCACTGGATCGCCCAGCACAGCTTCATCCCGGTTCGGGAGGACAAGGGGAGGGTCCTGGTGGCGATCGCCGACCCGCTGAACGTCGAGGCGCGCCGGACCGCCGAGAAGCTGTTCGGGGCGGGGACCTGCTTCGCCATCGCCACGCTGAAGGGGATCAGGGAGACGGTCAGCATGCTGAAAAGGGGGGCGATCCAGGGGGACGGCACCGCCACCGACGAGCACACGGTGACCGGCATCGTGAACTCCATCTTCGAGGAGGCGCTCAAGGAGGCGGTGAGCGACATCCACATCGAGCCGATGCGCGCCGCCCTCAGGGTCCGTTTCCGCCGCGACGGGATGCTCACCCTCTACAAGGACTTCCAGAGGGAGCTGGCCATGCCGATCAGCAGCCGCATCAAGATCATGGCCGAGGCCGACATCGCGGAGAGAAGGCGCCACCAGGACGGCCGGATCTGCTACGAGAGCGCCAAGAGCGGCACGACGCTGGACATGCGGGTCTCCTTCTACGTCACCATCTACGGCGAAAAGATCGTACTGAGGCTTTTGAGCAAGAAGGGGGACCTGCTGGACCTGAAGGACATCGGCATGCCCGCCCGCATGCTGGAGCGTTTCATTGACGACGCGCTCGACACCCCGAGCGGAGTCATGATCGTCACCGGCCCGACCGGAAGCGGCAAGACCTCGACGCTCTACAGCTGCGTGCGCCACCTGAACGACCCCAGCACCTGTATCGTCACCGCCGAGGAGCCGGTGGAGTACATCATCGAGGGGGTCGCCCAGTGCTCCATCAACCAGAAGATCGGGGTGACCTTCGAGGAGACCCTGAGGCATATCGTGCGGCAGGACCCCGACATCATCGTGCTCGGCGAGATCCGGGACAGCTTCTCCGCCGAGACCGCCATACAGGCGGCCCTCACCGGACACAAGGTGCTCACCACCTTCCATACCGAGGACAGCGTCGGGGGGCTCTTGCGCCTGATGAACATGAACATCGAGGCGTTCCTGATCGCCTCGACGGTGACCTGCGTCCTGGCCCAGCGCCTCTTGCGTCGCATCTGCCCCGATTGCCGGGAGACCTACCTGCCGACCCCGACCGAACTGCGCAGGATCGGCTACAGCAACCTGGAGCTTAGGGGGGCGGAATTCAACATCGGGCGCGGCTGCCCCAAGTGCCGCTACAGCGGCTACCGGGGGAGGGTCGGGGTGTTCGAGATGCTGATACTGAACGAGTTGGTGAAGGACGCCATACTGAGCAAGAAGACCTCCTACGAGATCAGGAAGATCTCCACCGAGTCGACCGGGATGGTGACCCTCCTGGAGTCGGGTCTCGCCAAGGCGGCCCAGGGTCTGGTCTCCTTGCAGGACACGGTGCGCCAGTTGCCGCGCATCGGCAAACCGCGCCCGATCGCCGAAATCCGTCACCTTTTGGGGGAATAACACCATGCAGACACGACCCTTTGTCGAGGTAATCAAGGAGCATCTCGGTTCCGAGTCGCTCAACCTGCCGATGTTCCATCCGATCGCCCTGAAGCTGCAGGGGATCTTCGCCAGCAAGGATTTCACCATCGAGCAGGTGGTGGCGCTGATCATCAAGGACCAGGCGCTCACCAGTCAGGTGCTCAGGCTCGCCAACTCGGCCTTCTTCAGCGGGCTCTCCAAGGTGACCACCATCACCGAGGCGGTGGTGCGCCTGGGAGCCCGGGAGATCGCCTCCATCGCGATGCTGGCCAGCCAGCAAAACAGCTTCAACAGCTTCACGGTGCCGGAGCTTAAGTCTCACGCCCTTTCGCTTTGGCGCCACGCCATCGGGTGCGCCATCGGCACCAGGTGGCTCTGCGAGAGGACCGGCTACAAGCAGCTGGCCCAGGAGGCGTTCATAGCGGGGCTTTTGCACGACGTCGGGAGCCTTTTGATACTGAAGGTGCTGGAGGGGATACAGCTGGCCGATACGGAGGCCAAGCCGGTCTCGCACGAGCTGACCACGGAGATCATGGTGGCGATGCACACCGATACCGGCTACGAGCTGCTGCAGAAGTGGAACCTGCCCGAGGTCTACTGCGTCATCGTCCGGGACCACCACAAGGAGCAAATCGACACGGTCAACGTGCTGCTCAGCGTGGTGCGCCTGGTGGACGACGCCTGCAGGAAGCTGGGCCTCGCCGGCACACCGCCTGAGCCCAACCTCATGCTGGCGGCGACCTTTGAGGCGCAGGGGCTGGGGATCAAGGAAATCATGCTGGCCGAGCTGGAGATCATGATCGAGGACGCCATGGAGATGGTCACCTCCGCTGCTTGAGGTAGCGGTCGATCCCCTCCTCGAAGATCCGCTCGATCTCGTGTTTCTCCCCGCGCTCCCTTTTGGCAACGATGGAACGGGCCAGGAAGCCGGTGAGCAGAGCCAGGAGCACCAGGCAGAGCGCCAGGCGCAGCCGCTTGACGGCGCTTGCCGTCCCGGAAGGCTTGGCGCTGCCCGGTTCCACCCAGCCCAGCCGTGCCAGCTGGGCGAGCTGCTCTGCTGAGATATAGCCCACGATGCGGTCCCGGTCCGCTTCGTCGATGAACCGGAAGCGCAGCGCCGTGCTAAAGCCGCCCGCGCCGTGAACCGGCTGCACCGACACGACTTCGCCCACCAGTTCCAGCACCTTGCGGGGTTGCGGCAGGTAGATGGTGATTTCGACCAAAAGCCCCGGCTCGATCCGCTCGGGGATGTTGATCCGCATGCCGCCGCCGCTCATGTTGGCAGCCGCAGGGGGAACCGCGGCACGCTCTTCCAGCCGGCGGCGGATTTCCTCCCTGAGGGCGATCAGCTGCGCGGGCTCGCCCGGCTCCGGACTTTGCGCCGCAAACTCCTGGTCCCGGCGGCCCTGGAGCCAGCGGCCCCTGACCTCAGCCGTCTGCTGGGTCGGGGGAAGCCGGTAGTCCACCGGAAGATAAACGTCCTGCCGGAAGTATTCCCGCGGCTCATAGGAGGCCACCCCCTCGACCAGGCGCAGCGCCAGGGAACCGCCGGCGCCCTCGCCGACCAGTACGGCTCGGCAGCAGCGCTCCACCTCATGGTCGGCAAAGCGCACCTCGATCATGTTGCCCAGTTCCAGACTGGCACCCGGGGGGAGCGCCTCGCGGGAGAGTTCCAGTCCCAAAAGATCCCGCTGCAGTGAAGAGACCACCCCCCACTCCTGAAAGGCTCCCCCGGCGGAAAGCGGGATGCCGAGCCGGACCCGCCCCCCGACCGGAAAAAAGCTGGCGTACTCTGCGCAATCTCCGGACATCTTGCTCCTTCTAAGCTGTTGCGGCGCGCACCGGCCGCGGCAACCTGGCAATGGCGCCTGCCAACAACCCCAACGAAAGTCTACCTCGGAAGGGTGCAGTACAACGGGTCAATGGGCCTCGCTCCAGTTCTGGCCGAAATTGAGATCCACCTTGAGCGGAACGCAAAGGGGGATCGCTCCTTCCATCTCGCCGCGCACCAGCTCCTCCATGACCTCGCGCTCGCCGGCCGGGACCTCAAACACCAGCTCGTCGTGCACCTGCATGATGAGCCGGCTCGCCACCTGCTCCCGCTTCATGCGGCGGGTGACCCCGATCATGGCGGCCTTGATGATGTCGGCGGCGGAACCCTGGATCGGGTAGTTGATCGCGTTTCTCTGGGCGAAGGCGCGCACGTTGCCGTTCTTGCTCCCGATATCCGGGATCGGGAGCCTGCGCCCCAGGATGGTGGTGACGAACCCGCACAGCTCCGCCTCCCGGATGCAGCCGTCCAGGAAGCTGCGGGCCCCGGCGTGGCGCTCGAAGTAGCTGTCGATGAAGGCCTTGGCGAGCTTCGGCGTAACGCCAAGTTCCTTGGCGAGGCTGAAGGCCCCCTGCCCGTAGATGACGCCGAAGTTGATCACCTTCGCCTGGCGCCGCATCTCGGAAGTCACCAGCTCGGGGAACATGCCGAACACCTCAGACGCGGTCCTGCGGTGGATGTCCTCGCCGGCGGCAAAGGCCGCGCAGAAGACCGGGTCCTCAGAGAGGTGCGCGAGGACCCGCAGCTCAATCTGGGAGTAGTCGGCCGAAAGCAAGAGCGCCCCCTCCCCGGCGATGAAGGCGCGCCTGATGCCGCGCCCCACCTCACCGCGGATCGGGATGTTCTGCAGGTTGGGCTCGGAGGAGGAGAGCCGGCCGGTGTTGGTGACCGCCTGGTTGTACGAGGTATGCACCCGTCCGCTCTCCGGGTCGACCATCTTGGGGAGGGCGTCGGTGTAGGTCGATTTCAGCTTGGAGACGGTCCGGTACAAAAGGAGCAGGCGCGCCACCTCGTGTTCCTCGGCGAGCCGCTCCAGCTCCTCTACGTTGGTGGACCAGCCGGTCTTCCCCTTGGTCTTCTTGCCGACCGCAAGCCCCAGCCGCTCGAAGAGCATCTCACCTAGCTGCTTGGGGGAATTGATGTTGAAGGGACCGCCGGTGAGCTCGTGGATGCGCGACTCCAGATCGATGAGCTCGCGGCCGAAACCGGCGGAGAGCTCCCTCATGAGCGGCAGGTCGAGCTTCACCCCGGTGAGCTCCATCTCGGCCAGGATCTCCAGCAGCGGCATCTCGGTTGCGAAGAGGAGCTCCTCCATCCCCTGCATGCGGACCCGGGGGAGCAGGATCTCGTGCAAAAGGAAGGTGGCGTCCGCGTCCTCGCAGGCGTAGGGGGCGGCCCGGTCCAGGTCCACCTCGGAGAAGTTCAGCTGCGCCTTCCCCTTGCCGGTCACCTCGGAGTAGGAGATCATCCGGTGCTCCAGGAACTCCAGCGACAGGGCGTCCAGCCCCTGGCTGGTGCGCCCCGGGTTCTCCAGGTAGGCGGCGAGCATGGTGTCGCACCAGATCCCCGCCATTTTCACCCCGGCGCGCCGCAGGAGCTGGTAGTCGTACTTGATGTTCTGGCCGATCTTGCGGATCGCGGGGTCGGTCAGAAGCGGCCCCAGCTGCTCCAGCACCTGGGCCTCGGTAAGCTGTTCCGGCGCACCCAGGTAGCGGTGCCCAACCGGTATATACCAGGCCTCGTGCGGCTGGCAACTCACCGAGAACCCCACGATGCGCGCCTCCATCGGGTTGAGCGAGGTGCTCTCCAGGTCGAAGGCGAAGGCGCCGTGCTCCGCCAGCCGGGCGACCAGGGTGCGCAGCCCCTGCTCGCTCAGCACCATCTGGTATTTTTCGCTGGAAAGGGTGGGGCTGCTGGTCAAATCTTTCATGAGGGTGGTGAAGCCGTACTCCCGGAACAGCTCGCCGAGCCTTCTCGTGTCGGGCGGGGAGACCGCGAGCTCCTCGAAGCAGTAGTCGATCGGCACGGCGCAGTCGATGGTGGCCAGGGTCCGGGAAAGCCTCGCCTGGTCGGCGAACTCCAGCAGCTTCTCGCCGTTTTTCCCCTTCACCTCGCCCGCCCGTGCCAAGAGCTCGTCCAGGGATCCGAACTCCTGCAGAAGCTTCTTGGCGGTCACCTCGCCGATCCCCGGAACCCCGGGGATGTTGTCCGAGGCGTCCCCCCAGAGCCCGAGGACGTCCACCACACGGTCCGGGTCCACCCCGAACTTCTCCCGCACCTCGGCCAACCCGATGCTCTTCTCCTTCATGGTGTCGAGCAGCGTCACGTTTTCCGTCACGATCTGCATCAGGTCCTTGTCTCCGGTGACCACGACGCACCTAAGCCCCTGCGCCTCGCACTGCCGGGCCATGGTGCCGATGATGTCGTCAGCCTCGAAGCCGGGAAGCTGCAGCGCCGGGATGTTGAAGGCGCGCACCATCTGCTTGATCGGCTCGATCTGCTGGGCCAGGTCCTCCGGCATGGTGGCGCGGGTCGCCTTGTAGGCGGGGAACAGCTCGTTGCGGAAGGTGTGCTTCCCCGCATCGAAGATCACCGCCACGTGGGCCGGGGCGTGGTCCTTCATCACCTTAAGGAGCATCTGGGTGAAGCCGTACAGGGCGTTGGTCGGGAACCCCTTCGGGGAGCTCAGGTGGCGGATGGCGAAGTAGGCCCGGTAGATGTAGGACGAGCCGTCCAAAAGAAAGAGGGTCTCCTTCTCGGCGCTCATCTAGGGCACCTCGCTTGCGAAAATCAGAAACGCCATGGCGGGGCGCTTGCTCGCCTCGCGCATGGCGAACTGGATGGTGTCGATGCGCCACCCCTTCGCGGTCCACTCGTTGAGCGCCTCCTCGATGGTTTCCTCGCCGACGTTTGCCAACTCCACGACCTTGTACTGCAGCATAAACTCTCCTCGTGACCGGTTTTCCCACGAGCCATAGTAGCCGATAAGCAGGCGGGCTTCAAGGCGAAATGTTGTTGCAATAACGCTCATAACTGCTATGATTTGGGAAACTAAAAAGGGGGTGCGCAGGGTCAGAAGCTAACGGGCGTCGAGTTTCACTACCAGGTGAAAAGGGGAGTCAGCATGACACAGAACGAAGAAGTAAAGATCGACCAAATGGCGCAGCAAGTGGAAATCAACCTGGAAATCGACTACGAGAAAAAAGACCTGAAGGCACAGAGGGAATTGATAAAGCAAAACCTCTACGACGGCTCCAAGAAGTTGAAACACACCGTACCGAAAGGGAAACGGATTTGAGGCCCGAGAGGCCGCGGTAAAGAACGGGGAGGGGGCTTGAGGCAACGGCCCCCTCCCCTTTAAATTTCGGGAGGTGGGTAAATGGCGATCGTCAAGTACAACCCGTTGAGCGAACTGCGCAGCATGCAGGACAAGATGAACCGGCTTCTGGACATGGCGTGGACCAGGGAAGTCGGCGAGGAGATCCGGGAGGGGGTCTGGCACCCGGCGGCCGACGTCTACGAGGACGATCGGGCGGTCACCATTAAGGTCGAGCTTCCGGACATGGAGCAAAAGGACATCGACATCAGAATCGAGGAGCACACGCTCACCATCAGGGGCGAGCGCAGGCATGGCGAGGAGATCCGCAAGGAGAACTTTCACCGGATCGAACGCTACTTCGGCCCCTTCCAGAGAAGCTTCTCGCTGCCGCCCGAACTCGACAGCGGCAGGATCAGCGCCTCCTGCGACTTCGGAGTTTTGACCATCATCATCCCCAAAAGCGCGGCGAAACGCGAGGGGATCATCGTTCGGCCCTAGCTAAAGATCACCCCCCGGCCTTAGGAGGGCGAGGGGGTTTCCCCCGTCAGGCTTCGTTCATGCTCCCGCTGCGGTAGCCCTGCAGGTCGAGCGAGACATAGGTAAAGCCGGCGGCTCGGAAGAAGTCCAGGGTCTTTTTTCTCAAGGCCGGATCCAGCAGGCGCGGCAACTCCGCCTCGGACAACTCGATCCGGGCGCTCTCCAAGTGAAACCTCACCCGGTACACGGTGAACCCCTCACCCTTCAAGAAATCTTCGCAGCGCTCCACCTGGCTGAGCCTAGCCTGGTTGATCTCCACGCCGTAGGGGAAACGGCTGGCCAGGCAGGCATAGGCCTGCTTGTTCCAGGTGGGAAGCCCCAAGCGGTGACTCAGCTCGCGGATCTCCCCCTTGCCGAGTTCAGCCTCCAAAAGCGGCGAGCGCACACCGAGCTCGCGGGCCGCGGTCCGTCCGGGGCGGTAATCCCCCAGGTCATCGGTGTTGCTGCCGTCGGCGACGAAGGCGAGGCCGAGCTCGCGCCCCTTGTCGGCGCACAGGCGAAACAGCTCGCTCTTGCAGTGGTAGCAGCGGTCCTTCGGGTTGCCGGAAAAGCCGGGGATCTCCAGCTCGTTCGACTCGATGAGGAGCTGGCGCGCGCCGATCAGGGCGGCCAGCCGCTTCGCCTCGGCGAGCTCCGACTCCGGGTAGGTGGGGGAAGTGGCGGTAACCGCGCAGACCGCAGCGGGTCCCAAGGTGTCCTGGGCCACCTTCAGCAGGAAGGTCGAGTCGACCCCACCGGAAAAGGCGATCAGCAGCGACCCCATCTCGCGCAGGTTCTGCTGGAGCCGTTGGTATTTCTCGTTGAGCGATGCCATATTAATTCCCGTCAGATGAAATACATGAAGCGGTGGTCCTGCTCCCGCTTGATCCCGAGCGACTCGCCCCGCTCGCAGAGCGTCTTCAGGGTGATGGACTCGAAGAACTGGTTCAGCAGTGCATTGGACTCTGCCCAGACCGTCTGGGTGACGCAGCTGCCGTCGAAGCTGCACTCCCCCTTCTTACGCCCGGCGCAGTCAACGATCAGGGTGTCCCCCTCGGTCGCCTCGATGACCGCTCGGACCGTGATTTCGCCGGGACTCTTGGCGAGGCAGTAGCCCCCCTGCGGCCCCCGCTTGCTCTTCAGTATCCCGTTTTTCTTAAGCCCCTGGAAGATCTGCTCGAGGTAGCGCGGCGAGATCTCCTGGCGCCGCGATATGTCCTGAATCTGCGCTGGCTGCGCCCCAGCGTTGTAGGCGATGTCGAAAAGCGCCCGCAGTCCGTAACGGCTCTTGGTGGATAATCTCATGGTAGTCCCCCGCTCTGATAGATGAGGCGAGCCTACAATACCACAGGTATCATGTCAAGAATTTATACGCTGCGACCCGGTCCATTCTGCAGGCGCACGCGAGGCTTCTACCAGTACCTCTGGGGGGGCTCAACCCTTTCCAGGTGCACAATTTCGCCCTCAACCACCTGGAAGACGTCGCCGTAGACGTTGGTCCATTTGTCCCCTTCCTCCAAAGGAATGGGGACTTCGCGAGAGCCGAGGAACACCTCGTTCTCGCCCAGGTAGGCGTACCATTCGAGGTTGCCGTTCATCCAGATCCGGTTCTTCAGCTCCATGTATCCTCCCCTGCCGAACTTTTTCCCGATCTTACTGAAAACACCCCCCCCAGGTCAAGCAACTCCGGTTTTTTCTTGTTGGACCTCGCGCTTTTTGCTATTAGAAAGGGATACTTTCCATCGGGGGCTCACATGAAATTCACAAAGATGCAGGGCGCAGGCAACGACTACGTGTACGTCAACTGTTTTGTCGAGCAGCTGGATGATCCGGCCGCGGTCGCGGTAAAGGTCTCCAACCGTAATTTTGGTATAGGTTCGGACGGGCTGATCCTGATCCTGCCGAGCGCGGTGGCCGACGTCAGGATGCGCATGTTCAATTCGGACGGCTCGGAGAGCGAGATGTGCGGCAACGGCATCCGCTGCGTCGCCAAGTACGCCTTCGACCACGGCATCGTCGCCAAGAAGGAGATCAGCGCCGAGACCGGCGCCGGGATTCTCACCCTGCAGCTGGTGACCGGGGCCGGCGGCAAGGTGGAGAAGGTGCGGGTCAACATGGGAGCGCCCAGGCTCACCAGGGGCGAGATCCCGATGCAGGGGAACCCAGCCGAGCAGGTGGTCGCCGAACCGCTCAACATACTGCATTCCAGCTTCAACATCACCTGCGCCTCGATGGGGAACCCGCACTGCGTCATCTTCGTGGACGACGTAGAGGCCTTCCAGGTCGAGAAGTACGGGCCGCTCATCGAGAACCACGAGCTGTTCCCGCGCCGCACCAACGTGGAGTTCGTGCAGGTGCTTTCCCGCACCGAGGTGCGCCAGCGCACCTGGGAGCGCGGCGCCGGCGAGACCCTGGCCTGCGGCACCGGCTCCAGCGCGGTTACCGCCGCCTGCGTGTTGAACGGGCTTACCGAGAAGAAGATCCTGAACCACCTGTCGGGGGGAGACCTGGAGATGGAGTGGGGCGCGGACGGCAACATCTACATGACCGGCCCAGCCGTCGAGGTGTTCAGCGGCGAGATCGAAATCTAGGGGGAGGGTTGCTTCGCCATGGCCAACTGTCCGATCTGCAGCAAATGGGACGACGACCCCGAGCAGCGGGTCCTGGAGCTGAAACAGACCAGGGTCTCGCTGAACCGGGATCAGTTCTTTCCCGGTTATTGCTTCGTCTGCGCCAAGGAGCACGTGACCGAACTGTTCCACCTGGAGGACCCGGTGCGCGATGCGGTCATGGCGGAGGTGAGCGCCGTGGCAAAGGCGCTTTACAACGCCTTCAGGCCGGATAAAATCAACTACGAGCTGCTGGGAAACATGGCGCCCCACATGCACTGGCACCTCGTACCGCGCTTTGCGAGCGACCCGCTCTGGCCCCGCCCGCACTGGAGCGAGCCGCACCGGGAACTGCTCCTCACCCCGGAAGGATACCGGGAACGTGTGGAACTGATCCGCCTGCAGCTGGTAAAGGAGTTCCCGTGGACCTGTTAGGCGCACACATGTCGATCGCCGGCGGCATCTTCAACGCCCCGGAGCGCGGGGTGGCGGCCGGATGCAACGTGATCCAGCTCTTCACCCAGAACGCCAACCAGTGGAAGGGGAAGGCGGTTTCCGACCAGGACGCGCAGCTCTTCAAGGTGAAGCTGGCTGCCTCGGGGATCGCCGACGTGGTGAGCCACGACATCTACCTGATCAACCTGGCGGCGGCCCCCGGAGAGGTGCGGGACAAGAGCCTGATCGCCTTCCGGGAGGAGCTGGAGCGCTGCGCCCGCCTGGGGATCGGCAAGATCGTCATGCATCCGGGCTCCCACAACGGCGACGGGGAGGAGATCGGCCTCCAGCGGGTCTGCGAGGCCTTCGACCTGCTGTTCTTGCAGGTGCCGCAGTTCACCGGCAAGGTCCTCCTGGAGAACACCGCCGGCCAGGGGACCAACCTGGGGCACCGCTTCGAGCACCTGAAGGCGATCATCGAGGGTTCTTCCTTCCGCTCGCGCTTCGGGGTCTGCTTCGACACCTGCCACGGCTTCGCGGCGGGCTACCCGATCGCGGAAAAGGACGGCTTCCAGCGCACCTTCGAGGAGTTCGACGCTTGCCTCGGCATCTCGGCGCTGCAGGCCTTTCATCTGAACGACTCCAAGAAGGGGCTCGGCTGCCGGGTGGACCGCCACGAGCATATCGGCGCCGGGGCTCTCGGCCTGGAGGCCTTCCGCCTCATCATGAACGAGCCGCGCTTTACGGCCATCCCGAAGTTCATCGAGACCCCCAAGGGGGATGACGACGAGATGGACCGGGTGAACCTGAAGCTTTTGAGGAGCCTGGTCGGAACCTGAACTCCTTTTCCATAAGCGAGGTGAGCCATGCCGGAAAAGATCGAGATCATCGAAGGGGACATCACCAAGCTTTGCGTCGACGCCATCGTCAACGCGGCCAACGCCTCGCTTTTGGGGGGTGGCGGCGTGGACGGCGCCATCCACCGGGCCGCGGGCCCGGACCTCTTGGCCGAGTGCCGGACCCTGTCCGGCTGCGCCACCGGCGAGGCGAAGCTCACCGGTGGCTACCGGCTCCCCGCGCGTCACGTGATCCACACCGTCGGCCCGGTCTGGCACGGCGGCGGCAAGGGGGAGCCGGAACTTTTGCGCAACTGCTACCGAAACGCCTTTCGGGTCGCCCACGAAGAGGGGCTCACCAGCATCGCCTTTCCCGCCATCAGCACCGGGGTGTACCGCTACCCGCAGGAGCTGGCCTGCCGCATCGCCCTGGAAGAGGCCAAGGGAGCCCTGGAACGCTTCCCGGAACTGGGGAGGGTCATCTTTGTCGCCTTCTCTGCCGAGGCACGGCAGGCCTACCTGGAAGCGGCACGGGAGCTCTGGTGAAGGCCGTCATCCAGCGGGTGAAAGAGGCCCGGGTGCGGGTCGAGGGAAGGACCATCGGCGAGATCGGACCCGGGGTCCTGGTACTGCTCGGCGTAGAGATCGGCGACACGCTGGCCCAGGCCGACTGGATGGCGGAAAAGATCGTCAACCTGAGGATCTTCCCCGACCAGGCCGGGAAGATGAACCTGGCGCTAACGGAGGTAAAGGGGGAGCTCTTGGCCGTCTCGCAGTTCACCCTGGCGGGAAACTGCGCCAAGGGGCGGCGCCCCTCCTTCGACACCGCGGCCGATCCGCAGGAGGCAAACCGACTCTATACCTACTTCATGGGAAAGGTCTGGGAACTCGGCGTGCCGGTGCAAAGCGGCATCTTCCAGGCCGACATGGAGGTTGCCCTGGTGAACGACGGCCCGGTGACCTTCATCCTGGAGAGCACCAGGAAGTGAACGCCCTCACATGAGCGGGCGCACCTCGTCCACCTGGAAATAAACCACCTGCTTTATCGCCGCGCCCGCCTGGGGCCCCGCGGCACGCGAGGCCGCCTGCTGGATCGCCGTCAGCAGATCACCTCCCCCGGTCTGCTTTTTCAGGGTAAGCGCCAGCCTCCAGCCGCTGTAGCCGCGCGTAGGTGCCAGGTAGAGGTAACTCGCATGCGGGTTCTGCTTCAGGTTCGCCAGGCTGCGCCCCTCGGTGAATCCCCAGGCAAGGGTCTCCTCGTCGATGACGTGGGGCGTGGCGAAAACCGCCATGTTGACCACCCCGTTGGCATCGGCAGTACCGATCACCCCCCGCCCCCCTTCCGGAAACAATTCAGCAAGCTTCATGGTGCCCCCTTTTTGCTTTCAGCTAGACTTGCCACTATGATAATCTATCGCGTGAAACCGAATTGTCCAATCGCTTAGTGCAAAAGGAAACGACTCGTGGAGCTGAAAAACGTATTGGAAGGGCTCTACCGGACGCGCTCCAGCGCCCACCTTGCCAACGACCCCCTCTGCTTTTGTCACCGCTACCAAAGCCCGCAGGACCAGGAAATCGCCGGGTTGATCGCGGCGGTCTTCGCCTACGGCCAGGTGAAGATCATCCTGAGAAACCTGGAAGGGGTCTTCGCAGCCCTGGGGAGTTCGCCGCGGCTTTTCGTGGAGCGTTTCGACCCGAAAAAGGGGGCCAGGCTCTTCGCCGGGTTCAAGCACCGCTTCAACGACGGCCGCGACCTCTGCGCCCTGCTCCTCGCCTGCCAGACCATGTTGCGCGAGGCGGGGTCCCTGGAGGGATGGTTCCTGCGCTTTCAGGACCGATCGGGGGACGATGTGACCGGGATGCTCAGCCAGGCTACCTGTGCCGTGAAGGAGCTGGACTACGCCCCGATTTTCGGAAAGGGGGGTATCCCGGCGGACTCCTACTTTCCCTTCCTGTTCCCCTCCCCCGCCGCCGGCAGCGCCTGCAAGCGGCTCTGCATGTACCTGCGCTGGATGGTGCGCCCGGCTGACGGGATCGACCTCGGCATCTGGCGGGGGATCACTCCCGCACAGCTGGTCATCCCGGTGGACGCCCACATCCAGAGGATCTGCGGCTTTCTCGGCTTCACCTGCCGCAAGCAGGCGGACTGGCGTATGGCCCGGGAGATCACCGCCCGGCTGCGCGAATTCGACCCGGCTGACCCGGTCAAATACGACTTTTCCCTGTGCCATCTCGGCATCTCCGAGGGGTGCGACGGCAAGGACCGCGCCAGTTGCCTCGACTGCCCGATCCGCGGCGTCTGCTCGTCAGGCAAGGGGTGACACCGTGGCAAGTTCCGCTTTTGTACACGGGTTCAGTTTTTCCAGAGGGGTCGGCGAGGTAAGCGCCGTGCATCCCGAAGAAGTGGTCCCGGCACTGAAACTGCTGGAAGAGCGGGTGGCAAGCGGGCTGCACGCCGCGGGGTTCATCTGTTATGAGGCGGCGGGCGCCCTCAACGGGGACCTGACCACCTGCACGCCGGGCGCGTTGCCGCTGCTTTGGTTCGGCCTCTTCGAGACGCGCGGGACCGACACCTTTTGCGGCGGGCACGAGCCGTTCCGGACCGCTGATTGGGAGGACTCAGTGAGCCGGGACCGTTACTGCGGGTCCGTCGCCTCCATCCGGGAGCTGATCGAGGCTGGCGATTGTTACCAAGTGAACCTCACCATGCGGCAGGGCTTCTCCTTTTCCGGCAGCCCCCGTGCTTTTTTCAGCGCACTGTGCCGCCGCCAGCCCACCCCGTACAGCTGTTATCTGGAAGCGGGAAACTACCGGGTACTCTCCGCCTCGCCCGAGCTTTTCTTCTCGCTTTCGGAAGGGCTCCTCACCACCCGCCCGATGAAGGGTACGGCGCCCCGGGGACGGTGGTGGGAGGAGGACGAGGCGGAAAAACGCAGGCTGAGAGACAGCCCGAAGGAACTGGCCGAGAACCTGATGATCGTCGACCTGCTGCGTAACGACATGGGTATGGTCTCCCGGACCGGCTCGGTGCGGGTGGCCTCCCTCTTCGATGTCGAGACGCACGCAACGGTGCATCAGATGACCTCCACCATCGAGTCCCGGGTGAGCCAGGATGTCGGTGCGCTCGAGCTGCTCCGGGCGCTCTTTCCCTGCGGCTCGGTCACCGGCGCACCGAAACGAAGAAGCATGGAGATCATCGCGAGCCTGGAGGGTGCGCCGCGCGGGATCTACACCGGCTGTCTCGGGTATCTCTCGCCGGGAGGGGAGGCGCAGTTCAGCGTGGCGATCCGGACCGTCGTGCTGGACCTGGCTTCCGGGCGCGGGGAGCTCGGCATGGGGAGCGGCATCACCTTCGATTCCGCCGCTGCCGATGAATACGCGGAGAGTCTTGCCAAGGGACGCTTTGCCCGGGAAAGGGGGCGCGAGTTTCACCTGATTGAGTCCCTGCTCTACGACCGGGGCTACTTCCTGCTGGAGAGACACCTGGAGAGGCTGGCCCGCTCCGCGGCCTATTTCGGTTTCCCGCTGGAACTCGCGGCGGCCCGCGAGGCGCTGCAGGGGAGAGCCGAGGCCTGCACCGGGAGGGAGAAGGTGCGGCTGTTGTTGTTCCGAGACGGCAGGCTCAGCTGCGAATCGGCGCCGGTGGCGGATCTACAGCAGGGGGCGAGCGCCGCCTTTGCCCGGGTCGCCGTGGATTCGGCCGATCCCTTGCTTTACCACAAGACGAGCTGGCGCGGGGTCTACACCGAGGAGTCGGCCCGGCGCCCCGACCTGACGGAGCTGATCTTCCTGAACGAGCGGGGCGAGGTGACCGAGGGGGCGAACCACAACCTCGTTGCCCTGCTGGATGGCGAACTCCTCACCCCTCCCCTGGAAAGCGGCCTGCTCCCCGGGGTCTTCAGGGGTGAGCTGTTGGCGCTGGGGCGCATCAGGGAGCGGGTGCTCACCCGCCCGGACCTGGAGCGGGCAAAAAAGCTCTTCCTGATCAACTCGGTGCGCAAATGGCGGCCGGTGCGGCTATGCGATTAATTGGAGGAACGGCACATCGGCCGGATCTGTCGAATCGGACCGACCAGCTGACATCAAATAACCAGGAGGACGACATGCAAACTTTCGGATTTTTGGGCCTCGGCATCATGGGGAGCGCCATGGCTAAAAACCTGCTCAAGGCTGGTTTCCAGGTCACCGTATGGAACCGGTCGCCCGGCAAATACGCCGAGCTCACACCCCTGGGGGCCCGGGTGGCGGCAACCCCGGCGGAGGTGACCGGTTCCTGTCCCATCACCTTCGCCATGCTGGCCGACCCGGAAGCCGCCCAAGCGGTATGCTTCGCCCCCGACGGGGCGCTGGCCGGAATCGGCGCGGGGCGCGGCTACGTCGACATGTCAACGGTCGACGCCGCCACCGCAGGCAAAATCGGCGCCGCGGTCTCCGCGAAGGGCGGCAGGTTCCTGGAGGCGCCGGTCTCAGGGAGCAAAAAGCCCGCCGAGGACGGCACCCTGATAATTCTGGCCGCCGGCGACCGCGAGCTTTTCGACCAGGCGCTCCCCGGCTTCGAGAAGATGGGGAAGAAGAGCCTCTTCCTTGGCGACCTCGGTAACGGCGCCCGGATGAAGCTGGTGGTAAACATGGTCATGGGGGGGATGATGACGGTCTTCTGCGAGGGGCTTGCCCTGGCGTCCAAAGCGGGCCTGGCAGGCGGCGACCTGCTGGATGTCCTCGACTCCGGCGCCCTGGCAAACCCGATGTTCAAGATGAAGGGGGCTCAGATTGCCCAGGGAGCCTACGCAACTGCCTTCCCCCTGAAGCACATGCAAAAGGACCTGCGGCTCGCCGTCGCCCTGGGCGACGCCCTGGGTCAGCCGCTCTTCTGCGCCTCCGCAGCCAACGAGAGCTTCAAAAGGGCGAAAGCGCTGGGGCTCTCGGAGCAGGACTTCTGCGCCGTCTTCCAGGCCATCAGTTGAGCGTCTGCATGGCGCTTGCACTCGCTCCCCCAAAGGTGAGCGAGCTTTCGGCTGCCCCAAACCCGGGGGGTCCGCACCCCGGTCGAGCTGTCAATTTGGCGTTGACAAAAAGTGCCAGCTCCCTTATTCTTCATCAAAATTGAATAGAAAGACCTGCTTATCTAGAGTGGTGGAGGGAAAGGCCCTGCGAAACCACAGCAACCGGCCCCCAGGGGCGCCAGGTGCTAAATCCTGCCGAAAGGCGAAGATGAGAAGGCGCTTTGAACTTTTGACACCCAAAAAGCCCCTTCTCTTCCTGTGAGACGGGGCTTTTTTGCGTCGGGCGCCCGCCGTCCGGCTCAAGCGTACATAACGAGAGAGACATGTCCTACGGCATAGTAACAGAACAGATCACCCGGTTCGAAACGGAACTGCGCCTGGAAAGCGGTCGTATCCTGGGTCCCATCGAGATCGCCTACGAGACCTACGGCACCCTGAACCGGGCGCGCTCCAACGCCGTGCTGGTCACCCACGCCTGGACCGGCAACGCGCATCTGGCGGGGCGCTACAGCGCGGAGGAAAAGAGGGCTGGCTGGTGGGACGAAATCGTCGGCCCCGGCAGGCTGCTCGACACCGACCGCTACTTCGTGATCTGCTCCAACGTGATCGGCTCCTGCTTCGGCTCCACGGGCCCCACCTCGATCAACCCGAAGACCGGCAAGCGCTACAACCTCGCCTTTCCGGTCATCACGGTGCGCGACATGGTGAGCGCCCAGGCGCTGCTCATGGACCGGCTCGGCATCGACCGGCTCTTCTGCGTCCTCGGGGGGAGCATGGGCGGCATGCAGGCGCTGGAATGGGCCACCAGGTTTCCCGACCGGGTCGCCTCGGCCGTCGTGCTCGCCACCACGCCGCGCCCCTCCGCCCAGGCCATATCGCTCAACGCCGTGGCCCGCTGGGCCATCTTCAACGATCCCACCTGGAAAAAGGGGGAGTACCGGAAGAACCCCAAGGACGGCCTGGCGCTTGCCCGCGGCATCGGGCACATCACCTTTCTCTCCGACGAGTCGATGACCGCCAAGTTCGACCGCCGTTTCTCGGCCCGCGACGGCCAGTTCGACTTTTTCGGCCAGTTCGAGGTGGAGAGGTACCTGAACTACAACGGCTACAACTTCGTGGACCGCTTCGACGCCAACTCCTTTCTCTACCTTGCCAAGGCGCTTGACCTGTACGACGTCGCCTCGGGGTACGAATCCATGGACGAGGCGTTCGCGCCGGTCACGGCCGCGCTCCAGTTCTTCGCCTTCAGCTCCGACTGGCTCTACCCGCCGGCCCAGACCGAGGAGATGGTCGACTCGCTCAAAAGGGTGCAAAAGCCGGTTGAGTACCACCTGATCACCTCGGCCTACGGGCACGATGCCTTCCTCCTGGAGCACGAGACCTTCACCCCGATGGTGCAGGAATTCCTGGACCGGGTACGCTTTTAGCCTGCGGGGAGGACCGACTCTCGACAAACGAAGGGGCGCCTCGATAAACCGGGCGCCCCTTTTTGACACAGCAACTCTTTTCCGCCGCATGCCCTAATCTGCTAGCGCCACCCCATAATCGAGGCGACATCCTCGTTCAGCACCGCGTCCTCGCCGCACGGCATGACAAAAACCTTCACTTTCGAGTCGTCGGCGCTGATCAGCATCTCCCGTCCCCCTATGAGGGCCATCAGGTCCCTCTCGGGGTCGACCCTGATGCCGAACTGCTCCATCCCCTCGAGAGCCATCCCGCGCACCGGCCAGTCCGCCCACCCCGCCGCGTAGCTGAAGACGACGCCATCGGGCTTGCCGATCACGGCGAGGTAGGCCCCCAGGTATTTGCGCAGCCGGTAGGCCTCCATGTCGAGGGCCAGCCGGCAGCGCGCATCGCCGTCGCGCGCCTCGTCCATCAGGATTCGGCGGCTCACGCTGCGCCCGACGATGCCGGTCAACCCGCTCTTCTGGTTCAGGAAAAGATCGATTTCGTGGGCCGAGATACCTACCTGGTTTATCATGAACGGGACGATCCCCGGGTCGATGTCGCCGCAGCGGTTCCCCATCATCACCCCTTCCAAAGGGGTGAGCCCCATGCTGGTGTCCACCGACACCCCGTTTTTTACCGCGCAAAGCGAGACGCCATTGCCGATATGCACGGTGACCATGTTGCTGCGCTCCTGCGCCACACCGGCCAGCATCGCCCCCCGGCGCGCAGCATAGAGGTGCGACTGCCCGTGAAAGCCGTAGCGCCTCACCCCGTGAGTCTTGTACCATTCATAGGGGAGCGGATACATGAAGGCGGCTTCCGGCATGGTCTGGTGGAACGCGGTGTCGAAAATGGCGATCTGCGGGACCCCCGGCAGGAGTTCCTGCGCCCCGTGGATACCGGCCAAGTTCGGGATGTTGTGCAGCGGGGCGAGATCCGCCATTCCCTGGATGGCCTCGGTCACCTCCGGATCGATCAGCACTGAGCGGGTGAACTTCTCCCCCCCGTGCACCACCCGGTGCCCCACCGCACGGATCTTGCCGGTATGGGTCAGAACCCCGATCTTCGGATCTGTCAAGGTGGCAAGGATCAGTGCCAGCGCACCCCGGTGGTCCGCGCACTCCTCGTCGACGTGCTGGGGAGTGCGGCCGGGAACCTTGTGGGTGATAAAGGTGTCCCCGACGACGACCCGCTCCACCTTGCCGCTTGCCAAGGGGACCTGGTGGCGCCAGTCGAAGAGCTGGTACTCGACGGAGAACCTCCGGCAGTTGAGGGTAAGGATTAACATGGCGAACACTCCGGTTTCCGGCTCTGGGCCTAAGGCAAAGGTACTTGGTGCGCAGCCAGCTGGCTTTCGGCACGCTAAGGCACAGCAAATTATCACGACATCCCGGAAACTGCAAATACTATGAAGCTTCGCCACGACTGACGCGCCCCCGCGCCCCCCTTTAGGGGCGCTGCAGCAGCAGGTCGGCGATAACCGGACGGTGGTCGGAAGCCTGACCGGTGCCGGTCCAGCAACGCGCGGTGGAAAAGTGGGCATCCGTCATGATGTGATCGATCCGCATCCAGGAGGCCTTGAGCCAGGGGATCCGGTACTTGAACAGGAAGTGCCCGTAGGTAAAGCCGTACCCCCTGCCGCGCTCGGCGAAGGCGTCGCGCAGCCCCGCGCCCCGCAGCGTGGCGCATACCTGTGACGCGTCGGGAGAATTGAGGTCCCCCCCAATGAGGGTCGGTCCCGTTTCCCGGCTCAGGGCGGCGCGCACCACCTGCGCCTGGTTCAACCGGGTAGTGATATTGTGGTCGAGAATCTGGATCGCCGTAGGAAGATACCAGGGCTGCTTTCTCGTCGCCCTGAACGCGTTGAGGCTCCAGCGCGGCGATCTGAAATGCAGGTTGTACAGGGTGATCACCCTCTCCCCGAGCCGCAGCCGGCAGCGCAGGTACTCCTGCCCCTCTCCGGCGGCGGGGAGCGGGAGCACCTGCGCCTCGGAGAGCGGGTATCTGCTGGCGATGACGAACTGCCCGTGAGAGCGGACTTGCCAATTCTTGAAGTACTCTCCCAGGGGGCCGTTCAGGGAAGCTATCGCATCCTGAAAGAGCACGACATCGGGGTGACACCGGGAGAGTTCCGCCATGAGCGGCCTCAGGTCGTAACTGCCGTACTTGATGTTCCAGGTCATGACCCGCAGGGTCACTGGGGGAGGCGCCGTCGCGGCCGGCTTCGGGGACCAGTGCCAACCCATGACCGGGCCCAGGACCCAGACAACGCACAAAAGGGGAAGCCAGGCCCAGCAGCGGTTCTCCCCGCAGAGGAAAGTCGCCAGAACGATCCCGGGAATCGCCCAGATGACCTGGGGCAGATAGAGATTCAAGGCTCCGTACCAGAACCGGTCGGCACCGGACCAGTTCAAAGCGCTCAGGGCAGCCAAAAAAATCCCGTAGATCCCGGTACCACAGAGCAGCCAACCCAAGCTTTTCAAATACGCCTCCGACGGCTACCTCGCGACAAAACCGGTCCAGTAGGTCGCCATCTCGTGAGGCAGCAGATGCCAGTACTCGCCCCGGTACTCGCCCTGGATGTGGGTCAGCAGCTCCCGGTACAGTTCCACGGGATACTCGTCGAAACCGGGACAGCCGTCGAAACACATGTAGTCGGGGTGCGTATTGAGCAGCACCATGCCGCCATGTTCCGCGATCCAGCGCAGCTTCTGCTTCCAGACCCCGATGTCCCGCTCCCCGAAGAGGATGTACAGGGTGAAATCCTGGGGCAGCGTGTAGGGGAGTTCGACATACCCCTTGGCCGGCGCCTCCCCCCTCTGCAGGATCGGGAAAATGGTCCCGACCCCGTCCGACTGCGGCTCGAAGGGGTCGGTGTCGAAGGAGGATGCGTCATAGCTTATGTCCAGTCCGTGCAGCCATTCGAAGTTGTGGTACACGCAGGGAGAGCGAAACCCCACCGCCCCCCACTCCTTGAGATAGCCGTTGATCCCCTTGGCGTGCTCGGCAAAGCTGCGGGCCGACTCGTACAGCTTCCTGTTATGCTCCAGGCCGTGCACCCCGACCTCGAAGCCGTGCTGCACCAGCAGGTGACGCAGCTCAGCGGGGAGATGGTAGTCCTTGGCCACGAAGTTGAAGGAAGAGCGAAACCCCATGGCCCGTTCCAATTCCATCAGCTGGCGGGTGCGCCCGACCCCGCGCGCCGTGTCCACGTCATGGGTAAGGACCACGGAAAAACGTTTCCCTCCCGGCCAGCCCGAGAAGTAGGGCGGCAGGGTGCCGGCGCTCTGGTCGATCGGCCAGACCTCGCGGTACAGCCTCCTTTTCTGCCGTGCCACCAACCCCCGGAGAGCGATTTGCACCCGGCGCGACAGAAACGGTTTTACCAGGTAGTAAGCGCGGGCGATGGTTTCTTCACTGATCAGTTTCATGCTGGCCCTCCTCGAATCGCCGCTCGTGACAAAAAACAGCTTGCGCTTACCTCTCGGGTCAAGACATTGACTATATTAAATGTTTCCAATTTTAAATATACTAGAAAGGGGAGCTCATTGCAAGTCGCCCCACCGCTCCGCGGGCGCCTGGGGGCAAAGGGGGCCCGCTCAACTTTTGACCGAGACAGCTTAGGACTGATATGATATCGTTCAGGCGCTTTACCCCCGGGCGGCCGATGGGGGAAAGCGGCCCTAAGCCTCCGGCTGCGGGTTCCGGACCAACGGGAGAGGCGATGCCCCTGAAGATATACACGAGTAACCGGATGGAGCGGCTGGTCGACGACCTGGAGGGGGTGGTCCGCGCGCCGCAGTCCGTGCCGTGCACCCCGTTCACCAAAGAGATCATCGTGGTTCAGAGTAAGGGGATGCAGCGCTGGCTCTCCATGGAACTGGCCCGGCGCATCGGGGTCTGGGCCAACTGCGAGTTCCCCTTCCCCAACAAGATCGTTGAGGAACTCTTCAGCTCCCTGCTTCCGGATTGCCCCGCCGCAAGCCCCGCATTCAACCCTGAGGTGCTAACCTGGCGGCTCATGGGGCTTTTGCGCGACTCGATCGGGCGCCCCGGTTTCCAGGAGATCTCCGGCTTCCTCTCGGACGACCGGGACGGGCTCAAGAGGATGCAGCTGGCCGGTCGGATCGCCGACACCTTCGACAGGTACACGGTGTACCGGCCGGAGCTGATCCTTTCCTGGGAAAGGGGCGAGGAAGGGGGGTGGCAGGCCCTGCTCTGGCGCGCCCTCGGCGCGGAGCTGCCCCAAAGGCACCGGGCCCGCCTGCTCGCCGAGCTGCGCCAAGGGGAGAGCGCCCTGCCGCGCAGGCCCCAGCCGCGCCTCTCCCTGATCGGTATCCCCACCCTGCCACCCTTCCACCTGGAGGTATTCTCCCGGGTCGCCCGATATGCCGAGGTGAACCTCTTCCTCTTGAACCCCTGCCGCGAGTACTGGGGCCAGATCGTCTCGGAGCGCGAGCTGGCGCGCCTGGAGCAGCGGGGCCTGGGCCAGGGGGAGTGGTACGAGAGCGGAAACCCGCTGCTCGCCTCCTGGGGGAAGCTCGGCCGGGAGTTCTTCGAATCGGTCATCGCCGACTGCGGGGACTCGGAGCGAAGCGAAACCTTCTGCGACATCCCCGCCGACTCGCTGCTGCACGCGGTCCAGGGGGACATCCTCGAACTGAGGGATGCCGGACCGGAGAGGCGCTACGTAGCCTGGGACGACCTTTCCCTGCAGCTCCATTCCTGCCACTCCCCGATGCGCGAGGTGGAGCTGCTCCACGACACGCTCCTGTCACTCTTCGACCGGGACGCGAGCCTCGCGCCGCGCGACGTCCTGGTGATGACCCCCGACATCGAGCGTTTCGCCCCCTACATCAGCGCAGTGTTCGGCACGCCGGAGAGCGAGGGGGTGAGGATCCCCTATTCGATCGCAGACCGCAGCCTGATGAACGAGGGGGAGGCCGCCCAGGCGCTGCTCGCCATCCTGAGGCTGAGCGGCGGCAGGTACGGGGTCGTGGGGGTGCTGGACATCCTGGAATCACCGCCGGTCGCCCGGCGCTTCGCCATGACCGGCGACGACCTGGAAACGGTGCGCGACTGGCTCAGGGGGGCCAACATCAGGTGGGGGATCGATGCCGCGCAGCGTGGCGAGCAGGGGCTCCCCTCCTTCCGGGAGAACTCCTGGGAGGCGGGACTGGACCGCCTGCTCCTGGGCTACGCCATGGACGGGGACGGGCACCGCTTCTTCAACGGCATACTTCCTTTCGACGACCTGGAGGGGGGAGTGGCGCTCGTACTCGGGCGCTTCCTCTCCTTTTGCGAAAAGCTTTTCCAGCGTTGCCAGGCGCTGGCGCGCCCGCGCGCCGTCGTTTCCTGGGTGGAGGCGCTGCGCGAGATCCTGGCCGACTTCATGCTCCCCGACGCGGAGGGGGAGCGGGAACTCCTGGCGCTTTCCGAACTGGCCGGGAAGCTCGGGGAGTGCGCTCTGGATGCGGGGTTCGCCGGCGAGGTCCGCATCGAGGTGGTGCGCTACTGGCTGGAGGAGCGCCTGGGCAAGGCCGAGCGCGGTTTCGGCTTTCTGACCGGCGGGGTAACCTTCTGCGCCATGCTCCCGATGCGCAGCATACCGTTTCGGGTGGTGGCGCTGGTCGGCATGGATGACGGGGCCTTCCCGCGCGGCAATCCGCCCCAGGGGTTCGACCTGATGGCGCGCGCGCCGCGCCGGGGCGACCGCTCGCCGCGCGACGAGGACCGCTACCTGTTCCTGGAGGCGCTCCTCTCGGCGCGAGAGCGGCTGCACATAAGCTTCCTCGGCCAGAGCATCAAGGACAACAGCGAGCTCCCCCCCTCCGTGCTGGTGAGCGAGCTGATGGACTACCTCGCCAAGGGTTTCCAGCACCCGGATGGCACCCCGTGCGGCTCCGTGCTGCGCCACCCGCTGCAGCCCTTCAGCCCGAAGTACTTCCGCGACACCCCGCCGGATGCGGCCGCGCCCGGAGCCGCTGCGGCATCCGGCGTTACCGGGGCCACCTCGGCAGGCCGGCTCTTCAGCTACTCGGAAGAGAATTTCCGGGGTGCGCTCGCCCGGCTCGCCCCGCAGGCCAATCTCCCCCCGTTCCTCGCCCAGCCGCTCGATCCCTGGGCCGGGGAGGGGATCACGCTCAAGACGCTGGTCGATTTCCTGTGCAACCCGGCCCGCGAGCTGCTGCGGCGCCGTCTCGGCATCAGGGTGGAGCAGGGGATGGACCCCCTCGAGGAGTGCGAGCCGTTCGGCCTCACGGCGCTGGTCAAGTACCAGTTGGAGCAGGAGATCGTTGCGGCCCTCCTCTCGGGACAGCAAGCGACGGCCCCTTTCGCCGTGGCCCGCGGGCGGGGCGACCTGCCGCCGGGGATGTGCGGCGTGGCGCTCTTCGAGAGCCTGAGCGGGCCGGCCGTCGAGTTCGCCGCCAAGGTCGCCGAGGCTTCCGCGGGAGAGCCGCTGCCGCCACTCGACATCGACCTGAAACTTCCCTGCGGCAGGATCACCGGAAGGATCGACGCGCTGCGAACGGACCGCCTGGTGCTCTACCGCTACACGAAGCTCAAGGCCAAGGACCAGGTGCGCCTCTGGGTCGAGCACCTGGCGCTCAACGCGGCCGGCGCGCCGGGCTATCCGCGCCAGGCAAGCTTCCTCGCCGCCGACGCGACCGTCAACCTGTCGCCCATTGAGGGGAGCCGGGAACTGCTGGCGGGGCTCCTCGCACTCTATCAGAAGGGGATGAGCTTCCCGGCCCGCTTCTTCCCGGAGAGTTCGCTGGAGTACGCCAAGAAGGCGAGGGACCCCAAGAAGGCGGATAAGGCACTCTCCGCCGCACGGGGGAAGTGGCACGGCAGCGATTTTTTCCCGGGGGAGGCGAACGACCGTCACTACCGGCGCTGCTTCGGAGACGAAGAGCCGCTGGACGCCGTTTTCATGGCGACCGCCCTTGAGGTATGGGGACCCTTCCTCGAGCACCAGACCAAGAAGGGGAAAAAGTGAGCGCCATGAACCGATTCGATCTGCTCCAGACCCCCCTTGCCGGACGCAACCTGATCGAGGCGAGCGCCGGCACCGGCAAGACCTTCACCATCGCCGGCGTCTACCTGCGGCTCGTGCTGGAGCTGCGCCTCCCCGTCTCCGGCATCCTGGTGGTCACCTTCACCGAGGCGGCCACCAAGGAACTGAGGGAGCGGATCAGGAAAAGGCTCAAGGAGGCGGAGAGCGCCTTTGAACAGGGGGGGAGCGACGATCCCCTGCTGGCCGGCCTTTTGTGCTCGTTCCCCGACCACGCAGCTCCCCGGCGCCTTTTGGCCACGGCCGTGCGCTCCTTCGACGAGGCGGCCATCTTCACCATCCACGGTTTCTGCCAGCGCATGCTCCAGGAGAACCCCTTTGAAAGCGGCTCGCTCTGCAACACCGAACTTTTGACCGACCAAAGCAGCATCCTTGGCGAGATCGCCCAGGATTACTGGCGCATCAACTGTTACGGCGCGACCCTGGAGCGGGTGGAGGCGGCCAACGCCGCGGGGATCTTCCCCTCCTCCCTGCTCAGCATGGCGCGCAGGGTCTGCGGCGACCCGTTCGCCAGCGTCATCCCCGATGCACCGGGCGAGCCCGGCGACACCGCGGATTGGCTCATGGGGCTCAAGCGCGGTTTCTTCGACTACCTGGCGGGCGAGCTCCCCGGACGCAAGCGGCTGAAAAACGTGCGTTCCTTCGACGACCTGCTGCTCGACCTGCACCAGGCGCTGGCGCGCCCGGGTTCGACCCTGCCGGGGCTGATCCGGGAGCGCTACCAGGCGGCGCTGATCGACGAGTTCCAGGACACCGACCCGACCCAGTTCGCCATCTTCGACACCATCTTCCCGGCCGCGCACCAGGCCCCCTTCTTCCTGATAGGCGACCCGAAGCAGGCGATCTACAGCTTCCGGGGCGCCGACATCTTCGCCTACATGGGGGCGGCCAAGGCGACCCAGGAGTGCCACACGCTGCTGGAGAACTGGCGCTCGGAGCCGAGCCTGATTCACGGGGTGAACACGCTCTTCTCCTCGCACGACTGCCCGTTTTGCTTCGAGGAGATCCCCTTCAGCCCGGTGGACGCGGCGCCCAGGGAAAGGGAGCTGCTTACCGAGGAGGGAACCGGCGCCGCACCGCTCAAGCTCTGGTTCGCCCCGCGCCGGGAACCGGGCAAACCGATCAACAAGGGGGACGCCTGGGAGCTTCTGCCCGAGACGGTCGCGACCGAGGTTTCCCGGCTGCTGCGGGACGGTGCCGGCGGGAAACTGAAGATCGGAGCGCGCAAGGTGCAGCCGGGCGATATCGCCGTGCTGGTGCGCGCCAACCGGCAGGCGCGGCTCATGCAGCGCGCGCTCACCAGGCGCGGCATACCGAGCGTGCTCTGTTCCGCCGGCAACCTCTTCGACTCGTTCGAGGCGGGGGAGCTCCTGACGGTGCTCTCGGCGGTGGCCGAGCCCGGGCACGAGGCGCTCTTGCGCGGCGCGCTGGCTACGGACCTGGCCGGAGTGTCCGGCGCGGAGCTGGCGCGGCTCATGGAGAACGAGCGGGAATGGGAGCAGGTCCTGGAGGAGTTCCGCGGCTACCACGAGCTCTGGGGCGCGAGCGGCTGCCTGGCCATGACCTTGCGCTTCCTGGAGCGCCGCCGGGTGAGGGGGAGGCTGCTGTCGGCCCCCCTGGGAGAGCGCCGCCTCACCAATCTTTTGCACCTGGTCGAAACCATCCACCAGGCCCAGATCCAGGGGCACCTCGGCATGGAGGGGGTGATCGCCTGGCTCGCCTGCCGGATTGCCGAGGAGCCCAAGCGCGAGGAGCACGAGATACGCCTGGAGACCGACGAGGCTGCCGTGCAGCTGGTGACCATCCACAAAAGCAAGGGGCTGGAATACCCGATCGTGTTCCTCCCCTTTTGCTGGGCCGAGTTCGCCGGCAAGGAGCAGACTGCGCTCTTTCACGACGCAAACGGGCGGGCGGTACTGGACATCGGCTCGGCCGAGCTCCCCGAACACCAGCTGCTCGCCCGGCGCGAGAACCTGGCGGAGAGCCTGCGGCTGCTCTACGTGGCGCTCACCCGTGGCAAGCACCGAAGCTACCTGGTCTGGGGCGCCTTCAAGGACGCGGGCGACAGCGCCCTGCACTACCTGCTGCACCCGGATGCCGAGGTCGTGAACGGCCAGTTGAGCCTGAGCGACGCGGAACTGCTGGAGGACCTCGGCCGCCTGGTGCGCGCCTCCGACGGAGCGATCGAGCTGCTTCCGATTCCCGGGGTCGACCTCCTCCCCTTCCTGCCTGATGCCGTTGAGAACCCGGGATTCGACTTCCGGCGTTTCAGGGGGACCATAGCTCGGGATTGGCGCGTGGCAAGCTTCACCTCGCTCTCCACCCGGCAGCACTACGCGGCCGAGCTTCCGGACCGGGACGAGGGGAGCTGCAGCGAACCTGCCGACCCGGCGGGGGGCGAGCCGAGCGGCATCTTCGCCTTTCCCCGGGGAGCCAAGGCTGGCATCTTCCTGCACGAGATCTTCGAGCGGCTGGACTTCACCGCGCCGCCGGAACTGCTTGCGCCGCTGGTCACTGATCTGCTCAAGAGCCACGGCTTCGAGGCACAGTGGTGCGGCGCTGTCTGCTCCATGGTGCGCAGCGTGCTGCGCACGCCCCTAGGAGAGGAGCGCTTCATCCTGGAGGGGATCGGCCTGGAGCGGCGCAGCACCGAGCTGGAGTTCTTCTTCCCGCTGGCCCGCCTCACCTCGGACGGCCTGCGGGAAGCCGTTGCGCGCTGCAGCGGCGAGGCGTTCCCGGTCGACATGGCCGGGCTCTTCAGCCGTCTCTCCTTCATTCCGGTGCAGGGGATGCTGCGCGGTTTCATGGACCTGGTGGTCGAGCATGCCGGGCGCTACTACATACTGGACTGGAAATCGAACCACCTCGGCAACCGGGTCGACGACTATGACCTGCCGGGGATGCGCCGCGAGATGGAGGGGAGCCTCTATCCGCTGCAGTATCTGCTCTACACCGTGGCCCTCGACAACTACCTGAGGCTTCGCATACCCGGCTACGACTACGAGCAACACTTCGGCGGGATCTTCTACATCTTTTTGCGCGGCGTGGACGGTAAGGGAAACGGCATCTTCGCCGACCGGCCTTCCAAGCGGTTCGTGGAGGAGCTGTCGGCGGCGCTCTTGGGAAGGGAGGGATGACCAGCATGACTCCAGACGGAGTTCAGCTTAACGAAATAGACTGCCAGTTCGCCGCTTTCATCTGCCGGCAGGCAGGGAGCGAGGATCCGCGGCTCAAGTGCGCCGCGGCCCTGCTGAGCCGGGGGGTGGTGGGAGGCGACGTCTGCCTGGATCTCGCCTGCGCGCTTCAGGACGGCGAGGCTGACGGCTACGGCATCGAAAGCCTGGAATCCTGGGTGCAACGACTGCGGGATTTTTCCGTGGTGGGCGCGCCGGGCGACTTCAGGCCGCTCATCCTCGACGACGCCAACCGGCTCTACCTGCACCGCTACTGGCGCTACCAAGAGGAACTCGCCGCGGCCATCCTGAAGCGGGGAGCCGCGACCCATTTCGACCGGGAACTCCTCAGGGAAGGGTTCGGGCGGATTTTCCCCCGGAGCAGCGACACGGAGACCGACTGGCAGCGTGTCGCGGCACTGGCCGCGCTGAGCAGGCGCTTCTGCGTCATCTCGGGCGGACCCGGAACCGGCAAGACCTCCACCGTCGTCAAGGTGCTGGCGCTCCTTCTGGAACAACTGGGGGGCGAGAGCTGCCGGATCGCCCTGGCAGCACCCACCGGGAAGGCCGCCGCACGGCTCAAGGAGTCGATCTTGGGAGGAGTGGAGTGCGCCGACGAGGTGCGCGCCCTGATCCCCGAGGACGTCTCCACCATCCACCGGCTGCTCGGTTACCTGAAAGGCTCCTGCAGTTTCCGGCACAACCGCGACAATCCGCTCCCCTACGACCTGGTGATCGTGGACGAGGCGTCCATGGTCTCTCTGCCGCTCATGGCCAAGCTGGTCGACGCGCTGCGGGCCGACACCCGCCTTATTCTGCTGGGCGACCGCGACCAGCTCGCCTCGGTGGAGGCGGGGGCGGTGCTGGGCGACATCTGTGACACCGGCGGAAGTCACGGCTTTTCCGCCCCGTTCATCCAGCTGGCGCGCGAGATTACCGGCGACCTGCTTCCGGAACAGGGGAGTGCCGGCGTGCTGGGTGACGCTGTCGTGCTGCTCAAAAAAAGCTACCGCTTTTCCTCGGAGAGCGGCATCGGCCAGGTCGGGGCACTGGTGAACGCCGGGGACGGCGCGGCCGCCCTGGCAGCCTTTAGGGACGCCGGGCTTTCTGACATTTCCCGTGCTGACACTCCGCCGCCTGCCGCAATGGCTGAGGCGCTCTCCGAGCGGGTCCTGGCGGGCTACGGCGCCTACCTTAAGGAAAGTTCCCCCGAACGGGTCTTCGCACGGTTCGCACAGTTCCGGATACTCTGCGCCATGCGCAGCGGCCCCTACGGCGTGGAGGCGGTCAACCAGCTCGTGGAGGAGATCCTAGCAAAAGCCGGCCTGATCAGGGCCGAGGGGCGCTGGTACCACGGCGAACCGGTCCTGATCACCCGCAACGATTACAACCTTGGCCTTTTCAACGGAGACATCGGGCTCATCCTCCCCGACCCTGAGTCCGGCCACGAGCTGCGCGCCTTTTTCCCAAGCGGCAGCTCCGGCATGCGCAGAGTGCTGCCGCTCAGGCTCCCCGAGCATGAGAGCGCCTTCGCCATGACGGTTCACAAGAGCCAGGGCTCGGAATTCGACCGCGTGCTCCTTATCCTTCCAGACCGGGATGCACCGCTTCTGACCCGCGAGCTCGTCTACACCGCTGTTACCCGAGCCAAGAGGTCGGTTGAGCTGCTCGGGTCGGAGCAGTTGTTCATGACTGCCGTGCAACGACAGATAGTCAGAAGATCCGGGCTGAGAGAGCGTCTTTGGTCGTCTGGCGATGTACTTCCCCTTCTGCTCGCGCGCGCTGATCTATAATTCAGTGCAGTCTCGCTTGGTGGCAGCGGCGTGGCTGGAAGGCCCTTACAAAATCGGAGTTTGCTATGGAAAAGAATCAGGCTGTTAACGATATCAATATTGTCTACGACGACTGCGGTGTTGGACCGGCGGTGCTGCTCATCCATGGATTCCCCCTGAACCGCCAGATGTGGCGGGCACAGCTGGAGCCCATCGCAGGGGCGGGCTTTCGGGTGATCGCCCCGGACCTGCGCGGCTTCGGTGGCTCGGACGCCCCCCCTGGAGGGTACAGCATGGACGGCTTCGCCGACGACCTGGTCGCCCTCCTGGACGCGCTCCAGATCGAGCGGGCCGTGGTGGGCGGCATGTCCATGGGCGGCTACATCCTGCTGGACCTCCTGGAGCGCTACCCCGAAAGAATTGGTGCCGCCTGCTTCATCGCCACCAAGAGTTCCGCCGACGACGAGGAGGGCCGCGCCCGGCGCAGCTCCCTGGCGGCCCAGGCGGAACAGCTCGGCGCCAACCCCATCATCAAGAATTTCGCCGAGCTCCTCTTTGCTCCCGAAACCGCAGGCTTGAAACCGGAGTTGATCGCCTTGGTTACTTCGTGGATGCGCTCCACTCCCCCGAGCGCGCTCGCCGGCGGGCTTTTGGCCATGAGAGACCGGAAGGATTACACCCCGCTTCTGCCTGGCTTTCGGCAACCCTCCCTGGTCATCGTCGGCACCGAGGATCGCGCAGCCTCCCATTCGGCCCTCGAGCTCTTCGCCTCGGGGCTCCCCCGCTGTGCCAGCCGCCTCATCTCCGGGGCCGGGCACATGGTGAACATGGAAAAGCCCGCGGAGTTCAACGAAACCCTGCTTGCCTTCCTGAAGGGAATCAGGGAAACCTTATGAGCGCAGACCTGTTCCAGTTCGCCACCCTGTTTTTGCTCGTAGCCACCCTCGCGGTGGCACTTCTTTGCTATCAGGCCCTGCTGCGGCGCTCCTCAACCGAGGCGCGTTTCGACCTCTTGGAAAAGGCGCTGGAGCGCACCGAGCGGATGTTCCAGGCCGAGCTGGGCAGAAACCGCGAGGAAGCCTCCGGCAATCTCGCGCTTTTCGGCGAGGCGGTCCAAAAAAGGATGCTTGAGATCGCCTCGCTGCAGAAGGGGCAACTGGAGGGGTTTGCCCACCAGATCGGGAACCTCACGGCGAGTAACGAGGGTCGCATGGACAAACTGCGCGAGACGGTGGAGCTTCGGCTCAAGTGGCTGCAGGAAGACAACGCCAGGAAACTGGAACAGATGCGGGCCACGGTCGACGAAAAGCTGCACGAGACCCTGGAAAAAAGGCTCGGCGAATCCTTCAAGCAGGTGAGCGGCCAGTTGGAGCAGGTCCACAAGGGGCTGGGAGAGATGCAGACGCTTGCCGCGGGGGTCGGAGACCTGAAGAAGGTGCTCTCCAACATCAAGACGCGCGGCACCCTGGGCGAGGTCCAGTTGCACAACCTGCTGGAACAGATCCTGACGCCGGACCAGTACCTGACAAACGTCGCCACCAAGCCGGGGAGCGATGCCCGGGTCGAGTTCGCCATCCGCCTGCCGGGCAGGGATGACAAACCGCTCTGGCTGCCGATTGACGCCAAGTTTCCCCAGGAGGATTACCTGCGCATCGTGGAGGCTCAGGAGCAGGGGAACCCGGCCGCGCTCCTGGAAGCGAACCGCCAGTTCGACAGGACGGTGCTCGGCATGGCCAAGCTGATCGGCGACAAGTACCTGGCGCCCCCGAGCACCACCGATTTCGCGGTGATGTTCCTGGTCAACGAGGCGAGTTATGCCACGGTGCTGAGCCGGCCCGGGCTTTTCGACACCATGCTGCGCGACCACAAGGTCATCGTCGCGGGGCCTACCACCATCGCCGCGCTCCTCTCCTCCCTGAGTCTCGGTTTCAAAACGCTCAGCATTGAAAAGCGCAGCAGCGAGGTCTGGCGTCTTTTGGGCGCCATCAAGACAGAGTTCCTGAGCTTCGGTGCGCTTTTGGATAAAACCAGGAAGAAGCTGGACGAAGCCTCTTCCAGCATCGAGTCGGCCGCCTCCCGGACCCGGCGCATTCAGAAAAAGATGCAGGGGATGGAGGAACTGCCGGCCGCGGAGGCAGAGGAACTGCTCGGCGCCGGGCAGCAGCCGGACTCGGAAATAACTGACTTGATCTGGATCGACGAGGGAAAAGGAACCTGATGGACGTCAGGTGAATGACACGACGGGATACCGCAGCGGCCGACGCCGCCGACCGCTACGGGTTCAGGTCAGCAGAACTCCGGGCTACTTGATCTGGCCGCGTATCTCGCCATCAGGATTGGCATCGGTGTGGACGTTAATGTAGGCATCACCCGATTTGAAGCTGCTTACCAGGTCGGCGACCGTCTTGCCCTGGAGCGGACCGATAAGATCCTTATCCATTATGGTCCCCTGGGAAAGAATGCCGCTGAATTTCCCCTTCTTCTCGCCGCTGAAAAGACCTGCCACCGGCGGACCGTCGGCACCTTTCTTCGCCATGTGGATGTGGGCCGCGTTGGCGTCCACGATGTTCTTCACGTACAGCTTGTAGGTCAGGGTGGTGCCGTCTTTACTGAGCTTGAATTCAGCATGCCCCGTGGCCTTGGACGCGGGTGCTTTGGTCTCTTCCTTCGAGGTGAGCTTCGCCTTGAAGCTGTTCCCCATAAGGGCGAAACCGGTCGAGGCCGTAAAGACGCCGGCCAGTACGACAAACAACAGCAGCTTTACTGTTCTCATTGCGCTTCTCCTTTAATCTGTGGGTTAGTTGGGTAACTGGTCCCGAAGTGGATTAGACAATACTAACCAAATATCAACTCGAAGTCAATCCATCACAGCTAAAGGTGCGCGGTTGAACCTGCCGCTTCGGGCTGGGCAGCGAGTTCAGGCGAACTCCGCCAGCGCCTGCCCCGGCTGGACGGCTTCCCCGACGGCCACCAGGATCTTGGCGACCTTGCCCGGGATGTGAGCGGTTATGTTGGTCTCCATTTTCATCGCCTCCAGTACGACCAGCAAGTCGTCGACCTCGAGCTGCTGGCCCACCTGTGCCACGATCTTGAAGACCACGCCGGCGATCGGGCTGCGGCAAACCTTTTCGTCGCCCGCCCCTGCACCGTGCGGGACGGGGGGCTTCGGCACCAGGACCGGCGCTGTCGGGTGCGCCTGCAAGGTGGAGGTAGGCTCCGGGAATGAACCGGGGAAGCGCACCTCTTCGCCCTCCTCGACCTCCACGTCAACGAGGTATTTCTTGCCGTCTATGGTAAGGGTAAGTTGCACGGGCTGGCTCCTTGTTGGGTCAGTTTGCCGGAAAGCCTCGTTCCCGGTCCTGCTGGCGGTAGAAGATCATCTTCTTAGGTAATGGGACGACTGGACCACCACCCGGCTCGACTGTCCCCAGGCGTTCATCAGCTGCGGATCGAGGAACCGTGCGCGCCGGATTCTGACGCTTTTCCCGAGGTAGGCGGCGATGGCCGCCGACATAACCATCAGCAGCTCCGGGGTGATCTGTTCATCTTTCATGGTGTGTCTCTCCTTGAATCTGGTCCGTTACAGCGGAATCAGGCCGTGCTTTTTCATGGGTCGGAATTCGCGCTTGGTTTGCAGGATGTCGAGCGTCATGGCAAGATGGCGCCTGGTGTCAGCCGGCTCGATGATGTCGTCGACCTCGCTGCGGGCCGCGGCCGCATACGGGGTGGCGAAGGTTTCCTGGTAGGACGCCATCAGCTCGGCCCTCTTTTCCTTGGGGTTCTCCGCATGCGCGATCTCGTCCCGGAAAATCACGTTGACCGCCCCCTGCGGCCCCATGACGGCGATCTCCGCCGTGGGCCAGGCGATGACCCGGTCGGCCCCCAGGTCCTTGCCGCACATGGCGAGGAAGGACCCGCCGTAGGCCTTGCGCAAAATGACCGTGATCTTCGGGACCGTGGCGGCCGAGTAGGCGAAGAGCATCTTGGCGCCGTGACGGATGATGCCGCCGTGCTCCTGCTGTACCCCCGGCAGGAATCCGGGCACGTCGACCAGGGTGACCAGCGGCACGTTGAAGGCGTTACAAAAGCGCACGAAGCGGGCGGCCTTGTCCGAGGCGTCGATGTCGATGGCGCCGGCCAGGACGCAGGGCTGGTTCGCCACAATCCCGATGCTGCGCCCCATGATCCTGGCGAAACCGACCACGATGTTCGGTGCGAAAAACGGCTGCACCTCCAGAAAGTCGCCGACATCGACGAGCCGGCCGATGACCTTGCGCACGTCGTACCCCTTTTTCTGCTCGACCGGTACCAGGGTGTTGAGCGCCTTGTCCGGCACGCTGACCTCATCCAGCTCCAGCCGGGGCGGGTCGTCGAGGTTGTTGGAGGGGAGGAACGAGAGGAGCTTCTTGCAGATGCGTAGCGCGTCCAGGTCGTCCTCGGCGATGAAGTGCACCACCCCGGACCGGTTCATCTGCGCCTGCGGGCCACCGAGAGCCTCGGCGCTCACCTCCTCGCCGGTCGCCTCCTTGATGACGGCGGGGCCGGTGATGAACATGCGGGAGTTCTTGGTCTGGATGATGAAGTCGGTGAGGGCGGGGCTGTAGGCTGCGCCGCCGGCGCATGGCCCGCAGATCAGGGAGATCTGCGGCACGCTTCCGGAGAGCATGACGTTGTGATAGAAGATCCTGCCGTAGCCTGCCAGGGAATCGATTCCCTCCTGGATGCGGGCGCCGCCGGAATCGTTGATGAAGACGAACGGGGTGCCGATCTTGAGCGCCGCCTGCATCGCCTGCACGATCTTGTCGCTGTGCACCTCCCCGGCCGCCCCCCCCGAGACGGTGAAGTCCTGGCTCGCCAGGTGCACCAGGCGTCCCAAGACGCTTCCCGCCCCGGTCACCACACCCTCGGCCGGCATCTCGCGGCCCGCCATGCCGAAATTGGTGCAGCGGTGGTGAGCGAAAAGGCCGAACTCCTGGAAGCTGTCCCGGTCGAGCAAGGCGTCGACCCGCTCGCGCGCGGTGAGCGAGCCGTGGGCATGCTGCTGGTCGATCTTGGCCCGCCCCCCCCCGAGCTTCAGCTCGGTTTTCCTGTCTTTTAATTCCCGGATCTTCTCTTCGATGGACATGTGAGCTTTTCCTTTCTGGAGTGCGGCGTTGACCTTAAGACCCCCCTCCGACCTGGCGGGGAGGGCTCACTAATCCCGCTTGTAGGGCGCTACGGTCACCTTGTGCTGTTGGCCGCTCAGGGTGACCGTGTAGGTCACCGGGCCGGTGATCTTGCCAGGATGCCCCGACGGGGTCCTGGTCTCCGAGGCGCCCGTTGCCGGGTCGCGGCCGAGATTTCTGGGACCCTCGTGCCGCGTGGAGAAGAATTTCGGGGCCACCTGCGGGAACATGGCGTAGGTCAGGACATCCTCGTCTGAGCCGTTGCACCCGGATAGCGGGAGCGCCTCAGCGCGCAGCTTCGCCCACTCGGGCTCCAGGAGGTCGGCGGGACGGCAGTGGATGGTCTCCTTCTTGGCGTGGCGGCGGGCCAGCTCTATGATTTCCGCGCTGCGCTCACCGGGGGCCGCGCCGTAATAGCCGAGCATCAGGTCGGCGAACTCCCCGGTCAGCACCTTGTAGCGCCCCATGATGACGTTCAGCACCGCCTGGGTGCCGACGATCTGGCTGGTCGGTGTCACGAGCGGCACGTAACCGGTATCCTTGCGCACCACCGGGATCTCGTCCAGCACCTCGGCCATCCGCTCCCCCGCCCCCTGCTGCTTCAGCTGGCTCTCCATGTTGGAGAGCATCCCTCCGGGGATCTGGCTCTTGAATATCTCGGTTTCCACCCCGGTCACCGTTGAGAGGAACTCGCTGTAGCGCGGCAGCACCTTGGCAAAGTGGTTTTTCACCTTGAGGATGCGCGCGAGATCGAGCTTGGTGCCGAACCCGGTCCCCTCCAGCATCTCGACGAAGCTCTCGGTCGGGTTGTGCCCGGGTCCGAGGCTCATGGAGCTTACCGCCGTGTCGACGCAGTCCACTCCCGCCTCGACCGCCCGCATGAGGCTCACCAGGGTGACGCCGGTGGTCGCGTGCACGTGCAGGTGCACGCGGGTCTCCTTGCCGCAGGCAAGCTTGATCCCCTTGACCAGGTCGTAGGCCGCCTGGGGTTTGATGAGGGCGGCCATATCCTTGATGCAGATGGAGTCGCACCCCATATCGGTAAGCCTCTTGGCCTGCTCGACAAAGAGCGCTGTCGCATGGATCGGGCTCACCGTGTAGGAGATGACGGCCTGGGCATGCTTACCCGTTTTTTTCACCGCGGTGACGGAGCGCTCCAGGTTGCGCAGGTCGTTCAGGGCGTCGAAGACCCGGAACACGTCGATGCCGTTCTCCGCGCTCTTATCGACGAAGCGGTCCACCACCTCGTCCTGGTAGTGGCGGTACCCCAGGAGGTTCTGGCCGCGCAAGAGCATCTGCAGCGGCGTCTTCGGCATGAGCTTCTTGAAGGTCCGCAGCCTCTCCCAGGGGTCCTCGTTCAGGAACCTGATGCAGGCGTCGTAGGTGGCGCCGCCCCAGCACTCAAGTGACCAGAAACCCGCGCTATCCAGGTCCTCGCAGGCACCCGTCATGTCGTCCAGGCCGAGCCGGGTCGCAATCAGGCTCTGATGCGCATCGCGCAGCGCCAGTTCGGTAACGTCGATGATCTGATCCATGGTGTGCCCCCCTGTCAGTATCAAGCGCTCCGGGCGCCTGGCTACGAAAGGAATTCTACGCCGTGTTTTATTATTTTCAAGGATAAATCTTTTGCGAAAGGAGCATGCCAACTGAAGTCAACCATGGCAAATTGTTAGAATTATAAAGGAAAAAAACTTATGCGTGGGGAGTAGAAATTTAGGGCCGGCTGATATCCAGCCGCCTGACTGAGGCAGCGGGGCATTATTCGCCTAAAATAGAACAACCGGCCGGCCGTGAAGTGCTTTCCTGTCAATGCGGGGCAGGGGTCCTGCCAGTGAGCTACAGCGTTATGCCAATGAGTTCAGCAACCGAGGATCGCCTGGTAGAGTTTCAGATAGGATTCCCCTTCGAGTTCCGGAGGGTACTTGTCACGCACCAGGCTCCTGCCGTTTCTGCCGAGCTTCTCGCGCAGCTCCGGATCGGTCACCAGTTGCTCGGCTTTGCGGCAGAACTCCGCGGCGTCCCGATACAGGAGCCCGTTCAGGCAATCCTTGATGACGGAGCGGTTCCCCTCGATGTCGGTCACCAGCAGCGCCCTGCCGTAGGCGAGCGCCTCGAGCACGCTGTTTGCCATCCCCCCCTCGATGAGAGAGCTGTTCAGTACCACATCCGCGGCACGGTACAGCTCCCCGATGGCGTCGTGGCTCACGGTCCCCAGATACCTGGCGAAGGGGTAGCGCTCCAGGGTTTCCATCACCTCCGCCGCGTACGCCGTATCGAGGATGGGGCCTACCAGCAGCAAGCGTATCTCGGGATGCACCGCGTGCAGGGTCGCCAGGGGCTGCAAAGGGAAGAGGACGTTTTTGACCGGACGCAAGCCGGCGGGGAGAAGGAAGGTGCAGGTCTCTTTAGCCGCGCCCGCTGCGGGCGGCAGATCCGGCAGCTCGACACCCTGGGCGATCACCACGGTGCGCTCCTCCAGGCTCGGGAGGTGCTCCGCCAGGCGCCGCTTGACATAGGCGTGAAAGGCAACCAGGCGGGCGGCTCCCCGCAGCGCGGTGTGGGTGTCGAAACTGCGGTGGTCATCGAGCGCCTGGTAGACGTCGGTGCCGGTGAGTGTCACGAGGTAGGGGATCGCCAGCATCTCGGACAGCGCGTGCGCCGTGCGCCCCCCGTGGTAGCCGTGGAAGGCGTGCAAAAGCTGGGGCGCAAAGGCCTTGACCCCGGCCAGGAGCTCCTCTCCCGACATGCGGTCCACCGGAAAGACCCGCACCTCGCACCCCAAAAGCCTCAGGTGCCGTTCGATCCGCCTGACGGTCACGGCGTTCCCGTTTTCGGCCGGGTAGTAGTTGGGTGCAATCAGACAGATGCGCATGGGGAAGCCTCTAAGTAAAACTCGGGGTACCAGGGCCAGCTGCAGCGGGTGGCAGCCTATTCATAATAGCCGCAAAACCCGCGCTAGGCAAGGGACAAACCCCTTGCCTCACCGGGTCAATCATGCTACGTTACTGAGAATTCCGAGGGACGCTACATGAAAATAACCATCCTCGGCTCTGGCACTTCGACCGGGATTCCCATGGTCGGCTGCCACTGCCTTGTCTGCGGCTCCACAGACTGGCGCGACAAAAGGACCCGTGCCTCCATCTTGGTCGAGTGCGGCACAAAGCGCATCCTGGTCGACACCTCCACCGACCTGCGCGCCCAGATGTTGCGCGAGAGAATCCCGCAGATCGACGCCGTGCTGTTGACCCACACCCACGCCGACCACGTGCACGGCATCGACGACCTGCGCGGTTTTCACTTCATCCACCGCAGGATCATCCCCTGTTACGGGAGCCCGGAAACCATGGAGCGGGTCACCAAGGGCTTCGCCTACATCTTCGAGGGGTTGGCGAGCGAGGGGTATTCCCCGCTCCTGGAGCCCTTCAGGGTCAAAACCCCCTTCGAGCTTTTCGGCTGCAGCATCACTCCCGTCCCGATCAACCACGGCTCCCTGAGCGCCACCGGATACCGGTTCGGAAAGGCAGCCTACCTGACCGACTGCAGCGAGATCCCCGACAGCTCCCTGCCGCTTTTGCAGGGGCTCGACCTGCTGATTATTGACGCCCTGCGCTACTCACCGCACCCCAATCATTTCAACATAGAAGGGGCGCTGCAGGTGGTACAGGCGTTGCGCCCCCGCCGTACCCTGCTTACGCATCTGACCCACGAGGTGCACCATAAAGACGGTACGCGCCTGCCGCCCGGGGTAGAGTTCGCCCATGACGGCCTGGCCATCGAGTTGCCATGACGGCGGAGACGGCTGCGGTTACCACCACTTCTGCAGCACCAGGACAACGGACGGGACTGATGTTCAGAGACATTCGACTGCACGGCTATGCAAACGATAGAATCGAATTCTACGCCATCACGGCCGGGAGCGAGGCGTACAACCGCTACTTTTTCAACTCCGACCAGGCCGACGCGCAGGAAATCCGCTTCTTCTCCCCCGGCAACGAGTTCATCATCGGCCGCGACGGGATCAGCCACCGGGGCAACGGCGGCTCCTTCTGCGAGTACATGTTCGGGGTGGACCAGCCGATCGCCGACCTTGCCAAGGAGGAGGTTTCCAATCGCCTCGTGGTCTACGGCACCCATTACGACGGCCGCGCCGGTACCCTCAAGTTCAGCGACCGCACCGACAGCAACCACAGTTACGAAAAGATCTTCTTCGACGGCAACGCCGTGTTCAACTACTTCTTCGCGCTAACCGGCGCCGACTTCGCCGGAGCCCTCCACGAGCAGCAGGAGCGGATCGTCAAGGTGCTCGGCAAGGCGCTCAAGCGCTCCGGCGCCGTGGGCGCGGAACACGACAACCTCATCATCGAGGAGATCCTCAGCATCATCGATGAGCCGAGCGCCCACCTCTTCCTTTTCAAGCTGATCAATACCCGGCACCGGGAATACAGCGAGACCTTCCGGCAGCTCTACTTCAGCAACAAGAAGATTACCGACGCCGATTTCCAGAGGCTCTCCCACCTTGCCGAGCGCTTCGGGATCGACCGCTACCAGCAGGAGCGGATCAGGATCGACGTGATGTACAAGCATCCGGACAACCGGCGCATCGTCGACGAGTACAAGAACATCCTGATCACCTGTAACCGCAAAGGGGAGATCAACAAGCTGGAGAACGCCCGGCTCACCCGCCTGAAGACTCTCTCGGTGCGCAACAAGATCCCGGGAGCGCTTTTTTACACCCTGGACGAGATGCTGAAGAAGGACAAGAAGCTGGTCGACCTGGAGGAGAGCAACTACATCTCCGAGACCAGACAGATCCTGGAAGGGATGTTCCTCTCCGAGCGGCATATCGAGAGCACCATCGACGCCGAGGACATGCTGAAGCTGCTCTTCGCCAAGAAGCAGGCGGCCGAGAACCGCGACCACGCCTTCGAGGAGATGCTCCTGGACGCGAGCAAGGCCTGCGACGAGAAGATCCGCGACGGAGCGGACATCTCGATCCTGGAAGGGTACTCCTACATCATCACCTACTTCGACCGCTACGACGCGACCTCCTCCGCTATCAACCAGCTCGCCTTCATGGAGAACGTCAGGATCTCGGAGGAGATGATCAGGAGCCTTTTAGGGAACAAGAGCGCCTTCGACCTGCTGGCGCCCGGCCTCTTCACCAAGCTCTTTCTCTCCGGGATCTTCGAGGACAAGTACCTGGGGACCTACGGCAGGAAGAAGGTGACCTTCCTGGCCAGCGGGCTGCAGCAGATCGAGGAGAACCGGCTCACCACGAGCGGACTGCTGGAGCAGTTGCAGAGAATCGACGGCGACGAAAGGCTGTATCTCACCCTGATCGAGCATGTCAAGGAACGGATACGCAACTTCTACTCCAAATACGCCACCAAGGCGGATCAGGACGCTCTGAAGAAAGAGCTGACCGAGGAGTTGACGCACAAGAAGATCCTCGAAGGGGAGATCCCGGCGTACCTGTTCCACGAAACCATCCTCGCCATCAAGAAAGAGGCGATCTACATACACAACCTGCTGCCCCAGATCATCGCGGAAAAGAACAGCTCGCTGCGCGAGGACTTCCTGGAGAACTCCGGCCTGGACCGTTTTTATGTCGAGGAGCTGGAGCGGGAGTTCTTCGAACTGAACGGGCTGAACCTGGAGGAGCTCTACCAGATCAGAAAGGGGTTAAATTAAGAGGCCCAACCCACTCTCCATTACCAGCTGTCCGTTGCTGCTTTCGCCCCGCTTGACACCCCGCCCGTTTTCCCCTAAAGTACCCCGATGTGTAAAATTTGTACTCAGAGGCCGAGATGACCGAGATAGACGAGCAGCTGGCGAGAATCGGCGACAAGATCGCCTCCTTTGGCAAGGAAAACCTGGACGAGATGCTCCACATGGTCGGGGAAGGGGTGCGGCTGGTCTCCTCCCTGGAACGGGTGCGCATCTACCTGGAAGACCTGACGCGCGGCGCCCTCTCCTGCGCCTACTCGTGCGGCGACTTCGCCGCCGAGATCCGCGAGGAGACCTTCCCGATCATCTCCAGCGAGGGGGCGGTCTCGCTCACCTTCGTCACCCAGCAGGTGGCCCAGTTCCGCCACCCGGCCGAAAACGCCCCCCCCCTGGACCGGGACTTCTCCCGCCGTTTCCACATCGACGGAACCACGCTGCTGCCGATCACCAGCCGCGGGAAATCCATCGGCGTGGCCTGCCTGGACGGGAACCTGCTTTCCGGGAAGCAGATCGCGATTCTCGCCCCGTTCCTCGCCCAGGCAGGGGAAAGGGTCGACCAGGCCCGAAAATACCACCAGCAACTCCTCCTGGCGCGCAGGGTGGAGCTCTACAAGAAGAGGGAGGCAGCCGGCTTCATGGTGCGCTCCGCCGTCCGGCTCATCGACGGACTGACCCTGGCATCGGTGCTGGTCCCGGTCCGGGGTGGGATGGAAGTACTGGCAAGCCACGCCGAAGACGCGGGGTTGAAAGCCCTGTACGAGAGCGTTGGGAGCATCGGCCTCAAGCAGGGGACGTCGCTGGTCTCCCGCTACGTGAACGAAAGCGGCGTCATCACCGACGACCGGCTCCTGAAGCCGCTCTACATCGCGGACCTGGCTGACGAATCCATCCAGCGCCGCGCGCTCACCGAGGAGATGGCGCTGCGTTCGCTCTACATGGTGCCGCGTTTCGAGTCGAAAACGCGCCGGATCATCTGCCTCATCAACTACTTCACCCGGCAGCTTTCAAGCTTCTCGGAATTCGAGATGGGACTTTTGCAGACCCACGCGGAGATGGTGGAGCGGGTCATCAACGAGGTCGGGGGAGAGCACCTGGAGATCAAGGTCCTTTCCGAGATCTCCGACCTCTTGCAGGAGAGAAACGAAGGGGTGCACCAGTTCCTCACCAAGGTCCTCTCCAAGGCGACCGAGCTTATCGGCGCCGACACCGGGAGCATCGCCATCGTCGAGGAGCGGGAAGGCGAGAAGTGGCTCATCGTGGAGGACGAAGAAGGGAACATCGTCGGCGCCAAGAACAAGGAGTGGCTCAAGAAGAAAATCCCGCCCTTCAAGGTCGGCGGCCCTGAACTCCCCCTGGAAGAGCGCAGCCTCACCGGCTTCGTCGCCTGGGGCAAGAAGCCGCACATCATCGGCCAGGTGTCCGACCCCGGGCAGCACGGGGGATTCCACCGCCCGATGAGCGAACTGATCAAAAGTGAGATGGCGGTCCCGGTGATAAGCGACGACGAGGTGATCGCCGTCATCTGCCTCAACTCCCTCCAGGAGATGTATTTCACCGAGGAGCACAAGCGGATTCTGCAGATCATAGACCGGCTCACCTCGCGCCACATCTCCGACATCCAGCGCATCGAGCGGCTGCAGCACGAGGTGGCCAAGCTGCACAGCGACATCACCTACAAGGATCCCAAGGTATCCTCCTACCGCCTGGGGAACATCATCGGCAACAGCCGCAAGGCGCAGGAGATCGTCGAATTCATCAATACGGTTTCACCGCCGCTTTCCAACAGGATCGCCCTTTGGGGCAAGAACGTACTGCAGGAGGCGACCATCGGGCTTCCCTCCATCCTGGTGCTGGGACCCACCGGCGCGGGAAAGGAATTCTTCTTCAACAACCTGTACAACAAGCTCAACGAGCTGTACCGGCAGGACGTCAATCCCGACGGCGAGCTGCCGGTGAAAAAGACCAACATCGCCGCCTACTCGGGCGAGCTCACCTACTCCGAGCTGTTCGGCCACATCAAGGGGGCCTTCACCGGCGCCTACAGCGACCGGAAAGGGATCATCGAGGAGGCGGGGGGAGGGGTGGTCTTTCTCGACGAGATCGGCGATGCCGACCCGAAGACCCAGGTCCAGCTCTTGCGCTTTCTGGACAACGGTGGTTTCGTGCGGCTGGGCGAGAACCGGGAGAGGATCAGCCGCGTGCTCCTGGTCGCCGCCACCAACAAGGACCTGCAGAAGGAGATTCGGCTGGGCAATTTCCGCGAGGACCTGTTCCACCGCCTCACCGAGCTCTCCGTCATGGTCCCCTCCCTAAACGAGCGCCGCGAGGACATCCCCGACCTCGCCACCCATTTTCTCGGCAAGCTCTACCGCACCTACCGAAGCCGCGCCGAGGCGCGCGACGACGCGCCGGCCCTCTCCAAAGAGGCCAAGGAAGCGCTGGTGGGACACAACTACCAGGGAAACATCCGCGAGTTGCGCAGCATCCTGCTACGGGCGCTCTTTTTTAGAAGCGGCAAGGTGGTGACCGGCGAGGACATCAAGCGGGCGATCAGGGACGGCATGCGCGAGCAGGTCACACCCGCGTCCGAGCGGCTTTCCGAGGAGGTGGCCGGCAGCATCATGGCAGAGATCGGCGCGGGGAAGGATTTCTGGGAGGCGGTCTACGAGCCGTACTCGCAGAGCCGGATATCCCGGGACGTGGTGCGCCTGGTGATCGAGAAGAGCCGGACCGCTGCGGGAAAGAGCATGCCGGAGATAGCGAGGCACCTGAAAGCCGTCGGCGCCGACCCCCAGGAGGACGAGGAGGAAAGGAAGCGCTTTTTCCGGTTCAAGAACTTCCTCTACAAAACAGTGCGTATTTGAGGGGTTGGGACACCTTTAGCATTCAGCGTAATTATTTTTATATTTCAGCAACTTATCACTTGATAGCACACCAAGAACCCGCTAATCTTTTCCATAGATTTAGCGGGTTTTTTCGTTGTCATCGTACCTTTTCGTACCTTTTGCGAGGTTTTCCCGATTCAAGAACTCCAAAAGGTACGAAAGCGAGGAGGCGCAGCATGCCGAAGATTCAGTTCACCAAACTCAAGATTGAAGCGCTCAGCTACGACCCGGTGAAAGGCCCCGTCGACTACTTCGACACGGGCACCACAGGACTGGGGCTCAGGGTCGGCAAGGAAACCAAGACTTTCTTCGCCAAGACGGAGGTGCACGATCCTTCGAAACCGAGTGGATACCGGACGGTGCGCAAGGTCCTGGGGAGATTCGGTGAGATCACCCTGGAGCAGGCGCAGAAAGAGTTGACAGGGTACGATGATAGGGAGGCGGGGTTCGTACCTGGTGCCAGGCTGGCCATAAAACGGGGGAAGACCAAGAGCTACGGATCGGACCTTACCCTGGAACAGATGCTGGAAGCCTATTTCCAGGAGAAGAGGACCTCGGAGGGGCGGGACTACAAGCCGTCGACCGTCCGGGGCTATACTCGCTGCACAGCATCCTGGACAACAAGGGGGTTGAAGAATTGGCACGCACCAATGGCGATCTCAGCCGTTTAGGCGGCCTTCTCAAACTTTGGTTGACTGATGATGCGCGCGCGGCGCAGTACGGCAGTAGACTCATCCATGCCCTCCTTACCAAGATCGAAAATACGCAAGATCAGATGCTCGGAATCATGCGGACCGTGGTCATGCCAAGGGCCAAAAGGTGAATTTTGGCAGGTTGAGGTCGGTGCGGGAAACCCGATGGTCCAGAAGGACCTGGTGCGCAGGTTGGAGCTGCCTTTGCCAACTAGGTTTCGTACCGGAGCTGAGAAGGTGAAGCGGGACTGGTTGGGTCGCCGTGAGAGAACGTGCGGGAAGACGCTCTGCGAATACTTAGCCGGGGCTTGAGGGAGGACGGCGCGGCTACATGTCAGGTGCAACAGGCTCCGGAGGGTGAGGCGGGAGGCTGGCCGTCAGAACTTCGCGGGCGAGTTTTCAAGGGTGGGACCCGCAGGAAAAGGGAGGGGGTTGCAGAAAAAAACCTGATCGTACCTAGCTGCCGATTTTGTCGCAGATCCGGCTGTCGGGTTAAGACAGTTGCAGATCGGGCCAGAGGCTATTATAGTAGTAATAATGACAGGTTGGAGATTGCGTGCTCTCAGCGGGAGAGATCTTCAGTCTTGTACCTCCCCAGATGCCAGGAATGCTCATTTCCGCACCAGTACCAGCGACCCGGGGGGACGGAGCCCCTGGCAGGTTCTGGGAATGATAACTATCCCGGGTTTGCGCAGAAAACCTTGGAAGATCCGGCTTCGTGGTTCCTGAAGGCGCGCCTGCCCCTGAATTGTGGGTGGAGTTTAAATTGTCTCGCGAGGTGCGGCTTTGCCCCGTGCCAGTTTTATTGGCTTATTTGAACAATTGCACATAGTTGTAGAAAACATACTGTTTTCCACGCTTACCGCCGGTAATCTCTCTCAGAATTCCAAACTGCTCCAAATCGGCGATCAGTTTGTAGGCTGACGCGGGCGATATCTCCGCCACCGCACTTACCTTGGCGGCATCCGCCATCGGCCGCTGGTACAGGTAATGGATCACTTTCTGGGCGGTGGATGCTCTGCTGCCAAGAGTCTGAATTTGGGATTCAACCTGTTTCTGGAGCTTGAGAATATTGTCAAATGTCTGAATGCCGTTTCTTGCCGTCTCGATAATCCCGACCAGGAAAAACTTGAACCATTGCAGCAGGTCGTTCTTTTCCCTTACCCGCATCAGGTTATCGTAATAATGCATCCGGTTACGCTCGAAAAAGTCAGACAGATACAAAACCGGCTGTTTCAATATTCCCTTGCTGACCAAGTACAGGGTGATCATGAGCCTTCCCACCCGGCCATTACCATCCAGGAACGGATGGATGGTCTCGAACTGATAGTGTACCAACGCTATTTTCAGTAATTCCGGGAAGTGATGTGCCTCGTTATGTGCAAACAGCTCGATGTCTCCCATCAAATCCCCGATGGACGTGTGGACTGGCGGGACGAAAACCGCGTCGTCGATCGTGGCGCCTCCGATCCAGTTTTGGCTTTTTCTGAATTCTCCCGGCTGTTTGTGCGCGCCGCGCACTCCCTGCAGCAGGATTTTATGGGTCTCTTTAATCAGGCGCGCTGAAAACGGCAGGACCTTCAGTTTTTCCATTGCCACGTTCATTGCCGTAACGTAGTTTTGCACCTCGTCCCAGTCATCCCTTTTGTCCGGGGCAAGGTCCTCTTTGTCCATGAGCGCCTCTTCCATGTTCGTCTGAGTCCCTTCAATCCTGCTTGATTGAGTTGCCTCTTTCAGAACATGCATGCGGATGAACAGGTCGAGGTTGGGGATGTATTCCGAATACATGTCCAGGCGGCCCAGCTCGCGGTCGGCCTGCCCGAGCATCTGGATCAGCGCCATATTGTCCAGGGTCCAGGGTCGGTTGATGAAATTGGGCTGAAAGCTTTTGTAGTGTCCCTGCTGGATATATCTACCGGACTGGAATTTTTCCATGAAGAGCACCACCCGAGGATAGAATAGTCACAAGCGCTATTTTACATTTTAGTGAAAAACTAAAATAACACAACCCACTATTTTAAGTCCCCCACGGGTCAGGCAGCTTCGAGGTCATCCGCGCTCTCGGGATATGGGATGGAACCGCCAGGAAAGGCAGGAATTTAGTTGGTATATCCTGATCGTACCTTTGCTGCCGTCCAGGTGGGAGGTCGGCCAGGGAGGTTACTTCGTTGCAGGTCGGGCAGGAAGCTATTACCGTTGTAATTATAGCAGGTTAGAGCTTGCCTTCCCACCATCGGAGTGGCCCTTGGGGAGATGCTAGAGGCGTACTTCCAGGAGAAGCGGACTGCGGAGGGGAAGAACTACAAGACGTCGACGGTCAAGGGTTACACCAACATCGTCACCCGCCACTTCGAAACCTGGCTACCACTTACCCTGGAGCAGACCGCCAAGCTCACCCCGGAGGTGGTCATCGACCGGTACCGGCAAGCAGAGGCGAACCATGGCCCCTTCGGAGCGCGAAACGCCTTCGTCATGCTGACGGCGATCATCAACCGATGGGGGACACTGGGAGGCCTGATGCCGCCCGCGCACACGATCCGCGTCTCTCTTGCCGCAAGCTTCCGGGTTGGTCCAAGGCGTATCAGCGCAGTTTTTTGATACGCTCCTGAACCATCAAATCCGTAGCCAAGTCCACGATCTCTGCCTCGGAAAAGTCCCACCGGCTTTTCGGGATCATGGGCCCTCCCGGAGCCGGAGAGGGTTATAATTCTTACAGCCACAGCAGCGGCTCCTTCCTGCTCTACTCCTTCTGGATGACAAATACTCCGCAGCAGGGTGGATCGATCTCGAAGTAGCGCGTAACCGATGCGATCTTGCCGGCGTCGAGCACGGTCCCCTTGGTCAAAAGCAGCAATCCGGTGCCGCTATAAAGGTTTTGGGTGATGCGCATCCCTTCGGTGAGTTGCCCCGGCGCCAGCTCCGCCGGCTGGTTTTTGGAGACTTTTCCGGGCTGCCTCGGCTGCACCTTGGTTTCTGAGTCTTGCGCAGATGTCGCGTCGGACCCGTTGGTTCTGTGTTCTGCCGGTTTCCAACGGACATGAATGCCTCCAGCGGGAGGATCTACGACGTAGTGACGCACCACTAAAGCTATCTTGTGGGCGTCGAGGTAGGTCCCTTTGGACAGCAGGGGCAAGCCGGCACCGCTGTACAGGTCACGGGTTACTAGCATTCCCGCCAGCAGTTGCTTGGGCCGCAGTTCCTTCTCCACAACCTCGCCATGCTGCACTCTTGCCGGAGTATAAAGGGCACGGACGTGGGGCTCCATTGCGCTGAACAACGCCGGGTCGAGCTCGTGACCCAGCTCTTTGGTCGCCAGGTCAAGCACAGCCGCGATAGCGGCCTCCCCACGCTCTTCTTCCAGGCTTCGATCAACAAAATCAGCAAACGCGATTATCCTGGCTCCCAGAGGGATGTTACTGCCGCAGAGACGGTCCGGGAATCCCTCACCGTCATACCGCTCGTGGTGGTGCCGGATCAAAACACCTGCCTCCCGAAGCTCCTTGACCTCATCGAGTGCGGTCTGTCCGCGCACCGCATGTTGCAGGAATAGGTTCAGTTCCTCCCGGGTAAGCGCGGTGGTCCTCTTGACGAGAATTTCCGGGGCTATCCCTATGACGCCGATATCGTGCAGTAGCGCCGCGGTCCGGACCGTCTCGACCTGGTCCGGTGGGAGCCCCAGGTCCTTGGCAACCGCCACCGAAATCTCGGTGACGTTCCCTGTGTGCTCCTGCAAACGGCTGCTGTGCAGCGCAATCAACCGCGAGAAGGCGACGAGTGTACGGCGAAAGGCCTCGCCGATCTGCTGGTTTCTGCTCTTTAACTCCTCGTTCTGGCATCGGATGGTGGCGGTCTGCTCCAAGACGCGGTTCTTCAGACTGCCGTTCCATTCGGAGAGTTCGTCGTTTTGCCGCTGCACCAGTGCCGTCAGGCGGCGGTTCTCCTGAAGTAACCGATATTGCTCTACTCCCTCAAGAATGGTGTGCCGCAGCATATCGTCGTCCCACGGTTTCGATACGTAGCGCGAGGCCCCCCCCTTGTTGATGGCGTCTATGGTGGCGCTCATGTCGGCGTAGCCGGTCAGCACCATGCGGACAGCGTCCGGCGCCACCTCGCGTGCCCGCTGCAGGAATTCGGAACCGCCCATCCCCGGCATGCGCTGGTCCGAGAGTATCAGTGCCACGTTCGGATCTGCCCTTAGTGCTTCCAGCCCTTGGGCGCCGGAGGTGGCGCTGATCACCTCCAGGTTGTTTTCCTCTTCCTGGAGCAGCCTGGTGATAGCACGCAGAATGTTCTCCTCATCGTCGACGAGAAGTACTTTGCACGGTATGTTGCCGAGTTGACCCGTCATGTTAATGCTCCTTCTACCGCTGGCGAAAGCGAACCCAAGAGGTCTTCGCTTATTGGTCCCAGGGGGCCACGGATTAGGGGACGACCATTGCCCCCTCAATCGGAAGCGTGATGGTGAAGGTAGTCCCAATTCCTGCCGAGCTCGCCACCTCCAAGGTTCCGCCGTGCTTCTTGACGATATCGTAGCTTAGGGAAAGCCCGAGGCCGGTCCCCTTTCCGACCTCCTTGGTAGTGAAGAAAGGTTCGAAGATCCGGTTCTGGATTTCTACCGGGATGCCGCAGCCCGTGTCATGAATAGCGATTACCACCCGATCTCTGTCGGTTCGGGTCTTGACGGTGACCACCCCTTTGTTCTCAATGGCATGTGCCGCGTTCACCAGGATGTTGAGGAATACCTGATTCAGTTGTTGCGGGAGACACCTTACCTGGGGGAGCTCGCCGTATTCACGATTCAGAGTTGCCTTGTATTTCAGTTCGTTCCAGGCGATGGTGATGGTGTTTTCCAGGCAGTCGTTCAGGTCTACGTAGCTCTCTTGGGCCTCGTCAACTCGCGAAAAACTTTTCAGGTTTTGGACAATGATACGCACCCGCTCCGCTCCCTCCTTCGATTCGGTCAAAAGACTGCGCGAGTCCTCGAGGATGTAGTCCACTTTGAACCTGCTCCGCGCCCGGGCGATCTCTTGCTTGAACTTTTCCGAGGCGCTCTCCTCCACCCCTTTCGACTGCAGCTCAAGGAAACTGGTAAGACGTTCCAGGTATTTTCCCATGGTGCCGAGGTTGCTGGAGATGAACCCCATGGGATTGTTGATTTCGTGGGCGACCCCGGCCGCGAGCTGACCGATCGAAGCCATCTTCTCCTGCTGCAGAAGCTGTGAGTGTGTGGACTTCAGTTCCTGATAGGCCGTGGCCAACCGTTCCGATACCAGCTTGATCTCGGTCAGGTCGTGTAGCATGATCACCTTCCCGCGGCACTCGTCATAGGGGTAGGTCTTCAGGGTCAGCCAGCGCTGGCTGGGAGGGTGGAATAATTCCCCTGAAAACCCTTCGAGGCTGTCGATATCGAGACCCGCACTCCTCAGCAATTCGCACCAGTCCGTGGCGATCAGTTTCTGGAAGGGGCGCCCGGCAAGGTTCATGAAAGCGCGGTTGCAGCGCCTGATCCTGCCTTCGGTATCCACCATGGCTACCATGTCGTCAATGCAGTCCATGGTCTGCTCCCACTCGCGTTTGCCCTGCTCCACCAGGTTAAACAAGTTGGTCAGTTGCTCGTGCTTCAGCACGAGTTCGGCCTGCTTCTTCTGCAACTGACGTTCAGCGTCCTTTCGGGAAGTGATGTCTTCCGTAATGGAAAGGAAGTTGCTGATCACGCCATTGTTGTCGGTGATGGGCGAGATGATGGCGCTTTCCCAGAAAAGCGTGCCATCCTTGCGCCGGTTGCGGATTTCTCCATGCCATTCCCGGCCGGAGTTGATCGTTTCCCGGAGATCCTGGTACATCTCTGGCGGATGCGCCCCGGAGTTGAGGAGCCTTACGTTCTGGCCGATCACCTCGGAGAGATCGTAGCCGGTCGTTTGGCAGAATTTGCTGTTAACATACTGCATCGTGCCGGCGAGGTCGGTGATGACGATCGAACTGGCGGTCTGCTCGACCGCCTGACCGAGGAGCCGCAGCAACTCCTCTGCGTGAGTCCTCGCTGTGATGTCGTAGAGTGTCTCGACCACCGCGATCACTTTGCCATCCTTTTTTACCGGAGCGGCATCGAAAAAGAGGTGGCGCTCGCGGCCATTGAGACTTGGGAACCACCCCTCTGCCCGGACGATCCCCTGCATCACCACGTCCTGGTCGAATTCATTGTAGTAGTCCCCGACCGCCGCAGTCTTGCCATCCAAGACGAGGTCACACAGTGTCGGGCGGGGCCCGGAGTAGAAGGGCTGCCACTGGTGGTCGGTTCCGAGCATGTCACCGGCGGAAACACCGGTTAGCTCGATCATGGCGCGATTCCAGATGATTACGCGGTGGTCGGTTCCTATTGCGAAAAGCGGGGTCGAGGTACTCTCCAGCAGGTTTTCGGCAAACTGGCGCTGTTCGTCGATCATGCTTCCCATCCGCATGTTCCGGGAGATGTCGCGAAAACAGCCGCGGACTCCGATAACCTCGCCTTTTGCGTCAGTCACCTCATGGCCGGTGTAGTTGAACCAGCGTGCTTCCCCTTTCTTGTGAACCAGACGCAGGTCGACAGAGATGCCGCCCTCACCATGGTTCGCGCTGCTGCGCCCCAGCACCCATGCTTCAGCGTCCTCCAGGTGAATGATGCTCTCCAATAACTGCGGCGCTGTCAGGAAATCTCGGTCCGTATAGCCTGTCAATTCCAGGCAGTTTGGAGATATGTAGCGTAGAGAGCCGTCGGGGTTAATCAGCAGGGCCAATTCAGAGCTGAATTCGGCCAGTATGCGGTAAACCTCCCGGTTTTCCCGGAGGATCTTTTGTGCGGAATCCACGTCCTCAGCTGTTCGGGGCATTTTTTTCTCGATGCACATGCAAAAATGATCTCCACCTGGCAGTTCCTGTGGCATTGACTGTTTCTACACCGCGATGCTGCTTTGGCAAGCGCCTCAATATCGGCCTTCGACTGGATGTGGACCTCTATCTGTCATTTGGATATCGGATATTGCGCTGATCTCTTTAGGGTTATTCTTGCGTAACTTGTGGAACAATTGCGTTAAAAATTTCTATTTTTTCGGCCGCCTGTCTCCACCACCCGTAACGATGCCCTTCGAAATGCCAGGTTGCTTGCAGTGGGGGGCGGGATAACAAGCTGTTTTTTCGTCCTACTGTCAGTTTTTCTCCTCATTTAATCTGCCAAGGTGCCGATAGGTGGATCAAGGTGTCTTAAGCCACCTGCATCGTTTACAGCAGTAAAGTAATGAACCTTAAGGTAAATTTGGAAGGTAACATGAAACGCCCCATCCGTCGATCACAGCTGTTCTCCAACCCCTCTACACATGCAGGCACTTTGATGCTCATCGCCTGTGTCGTGGGGACCATGGTGACGTTGCTCCTCGAGTTGCTTCTACTGCGCCACCGGCAGAACCCCGTGCAACTCTTTCTGGATTGCTTTCTTGTGATGGTTCTGACTGTGCCGACTTTCTGGTGGCTGGTTGTGCGTCCCCTGCGGCGTCAGGTCGGGACGCTATCGGCACGGCACAGCACAGTCCTCAGCTTTGTCGTGGACGCGGTGATCCATTTTGATGAGGGGGGCATCATAGAGTCGGTAAACCCTGCAGCGGAGACGATGTTCGGCTACGCCGCGCTAGGCCTGATCGGGCAGCGCCTGGAAATGGTCATCCCGGGGATGGTTGTCGGCAATGGTGAGGCGCCTGGCGTGCCTGGCCGGGCCATGCAGGAGGAGGGAGCTCCGGGGCCCGGGGGTACGGGGCGCCGCAAGGACGGCAGCTCGTTTCCGGTGCAGTGCTCGCTAAGCTGTCTTGATATGGAGGGGCGTCGGACCTTCATCGCGATGGTGCACGATATCACGAAGCGCAATGGGTTGATGGCAACGGTGAAGGAACAGCGGGAGCTGCTGGGAAGTCTCCTTCAGCAAAGCGCGGTTCCCACCTTTGTCCTCAACCCGAAGCACGAGGTGGTGATCTGGAACAGGGCCTGCGAAGAGATGACCGGCATTGCCGCAGACGCGATGCTCGGCAGGGATGAACCCTGGAGGACGTTTTACGACTTCAAACGTCCGGTACTCGCCGACATCGTGATATACGCCGCCCTGAAGGAGGCTCAGGGACAGAGCCTGGAGGCTTTTGACAAGTCGAGCTTCATCCCTGAAGGACTTCAGGCCGAGGGGTGGTTCGAGCACCTCAACGGCCGCGACCGCTACCTTGTTTTCAATGCAGCCCCGATACGAAACGGTGGGGGAGATCTGCTCGCTGTCATTGAGACTTTTGAGGACATCACCGAGCGCAAGCACTACCAGGAACAGCTCGAATACCAGGCCAACTTTGACGGGTTGACCGGCCTTCCCAACCGGAACCTGCTTGGCGACCGGATCCGCCAGGCGATGCTCATGTCGCTACGCAGCCGCCAGGAGGTGGCGGTCCTGGTGCTGGATCTGGACAATTTCAAGCTGATAAACGACACCATGGGGCATGAGGAGGGGGATGCTCTGCTAAAAATGGTCGCCGAACGCCTCAGGGGCTGCGTGAGGGGGGGTGATACCGTGGCGCACCAGGGAGGCGACGAGTTCACCATCGTTATTTCCGCCGATGCCTTGACGGAAAACGCGGCCCTCATCGCCGGCAAGATTCTGGAGACCCTTGCCCGCCCCTTTGCCGTCAATGGAAGTGCACTGGTCATAACCGGCAGCATCGGCATCAGCGTATTCCCCAAGGATGGCGACGATGTGCAGTTGCTGGTTAGAAACGCCGAAACCGCCATGTATCGTGCCAAGGAGCAGGGGCGCAACACCTGCCAGTTTTATACCGGGGAGATGAACGCTAGGTCCGAGGTGCGCGTGGCCCTGGAACATGAGCTGCGCCAAGCCCTGGAGCGCGCTGAGTTCCTGGTCTATTACCAGCCAAAGGTAAGTCTGCGCACCGGCCGGGTCACCGGCATGGAGGCCCTGGTGCGCTGGCAAAGCCCCGACAGGGGAATGGTCGGCCCCGACACCTTCATCCCGCTTGCCGAGGAAACCGGCCTGATCGTGCCGCTCGGGGCCTGGGTCTTAAGGACCGTCTGCGCGCAAAACAGGGCCTGGCAGGATGCCGGGCTCCCCGCCCTAACCGTGGCGGTCAATCTGTCGCCCCGCCAGTTCCGTCAGCAGGACATCGCGGCACTGATAGAGGATGCCCTGACGGGAGCCGGCCTCGATCCGCGTTTCCTGGAACTGGAGATAACCGAGAGCATGGTCATGCGGGACGCAAACCGGGTGGCGGCACTGCTTGGTGACCTGAAACGCCTGGGGGTCGCCCTGTCCATGGACGATTTCGGCACGGGATATTCCAGCCTGAGCTATCTGAAGCGTTTTCCCTTTGACAAGCTGAAAATCGACAAATCCTTCGTGTGCGACATAACCCGCGACCCGGACAATGCGGCAATCGCCAAAGCCATCATAGCAATGGCGCACAGCCTGCACCTGAAGGTGATCGCAGAAGGGGTGGAGACGCAAGGGCAGCTCGAATATCTGCGCTCTCATGGCTGCGACGAAATGCAGGGCTATTACTTCAGTCGACCGGTCCCGGCCCGGGAGTTCGAAATCCTCCTGAGAGAGCACCGTCAACTCCCGGCGCAGGTTTTGGCCGAAACCACCCGGGGGAACACCATCCTGGTGGTAGATGACGACGCAGGAGTAACCCGCTCATTGCAGAGGCTCCTGCTTTTGGAAGGGTACCATGTGCTCATTGCCAACAGCGCCACTGAGGGGTTTGAACTGCTCTCGCTCAATCGTGTCGAGGTCATCGTCTCTGATTTCCGGATGCCCGAAATGAACGGCGCCGAGTTTCTGGGGCGGGTCAAGGAACTCCATCCTGCCACCGTTCGCCTCATACTGACCGGGCATGCCGATCTTGCGGTGGTTACCGATTCCATCAATATCGGCGCAATCTACAAGATCCTGCACAAGCCGTGGCGCGACGACGAATTCAGTGACCAGATCGGCTCAGCGTTCAGGTACCACGAAAATCTCTATGGAAGGGGTCGTGAGTCTGGCTTCATGAACCAGCAGCAGATGTCGGTCAGGGAGGTCGCTTCATGCGGTCGTTAAAGGACCTTAGGGTCAGGATCAAACTGCTCCTTATCGTCGGCAGTGCCTTGGTCGGTATCGTCACGCTGGTTTCCCTGTCCCTTTGGTTCCTGAAACAGGACCTCCAGAGAGAAAAGGAGCTGAAAACGCGCCATCTGGTCGAAACCGCCCATTCGGTCCTCGGTTTTTACCAGAAGATGGCCGACGGGGGAAAAATATCCACACCACAGGCAAAAACCCTGGCGATGGCGGTGGTCAAGGTGATGCGCTATGGGGAACATGAATATTTCTGGATCAACGACATGCAGCCGAAGATCCTCATGCACCCCATAAAGCCGGAGCTGGATGGCACCGACGTCTCGAACCTGAAGGATGCGACCGGCAAGAGGTTCATCGTCGCCTGCGTTGAAATGGTCAAGGCACACGGTGCGGGATTCGTCTATTACCTCTGGCCCAAGCCCGGCTTCGATGAACCCGTGCAGAAACTCTCCTATGTGCAGGGCTTTGAACCCTGGGGCTGGATCATCGGCTCCGGTATCTACCTCGACGACGTTAATGCGATCTATTGGCGCAGTGCGCGCCAGTATACCCTGGTCGGGGTGGCGGTGTTCCTGTTGATTTCTGCAATGTCGGTCGTCGTTGCGGGGAACATCGCCCGCACCGAGGAGTCACTGAGGATATCGGAAGAAAAATTCAACAAGGCGTTCCATGCCAGCCCCGATTGCTACACCATCAGTCGCAAAAAAGACGGCAGGTACATCGAGGCAAATGAGGCTTTCTTCAAGACCAGCGGGTACTCCCGGGATGAGATCATCGGGCGCTCGTCTCTGGATATCGGCATCTGGGCCGATCCGCTGCAAAGGGACCAGATGATAGAAAGAATGGAAAAAGAGGGAGGATTGCGCAACGTAGAGACCAGGCAGCGCACCAAGTCGGGTGAGATGCGCACCCTCCTTTGCTCCTGCGACCTTATTACCCTGAAGGGCGTAGAGTGCATCATACTGATCAAGCACGACATTACCAGCCGAAAGGAGAGGGAACGCCAGCTCCTGAAGGGGAAGGCGGAACTCACCCTCAAACACGAGCAACTCCGCGTACTCTTCAAGACGGTCGAATCGATAAAGAAGGACTGGGAGCGGACCATGGACTGCATCGACGACCAGGTCATCATGCTCGACAGCCAGGGGAAGGTGAAGAGGTGCAACCATTCCTCGGTCAAGTTCATCGGCTTGCCTGTGGAGAATATCATCGGTCTTGACTGGAGCGAGTTCACTAAGTCGGCCGGGATGCCGCCCCTCGGGACAAAGGAGCATTGCGCCGAGTTCTACCACAAGGATCTGAAACGCTGGTATTGCTGCAGTTATTATCCCGGCGGAACTGACGGCCGAAGCGAATTGGGAGCCGTAATCGCCATTCACGACATGACCGAGAGCAAACTGGCCACCATGGAAATCAGCAAGGCCTACGACGAGCTTAAGGCGACCCAGTCGCAGATGGTCCAGCAGGAGAAGATGGCATCAATCGGGCAACTGGCAGCCGGAGTGGCCCATGAGATCAACAACCCGACCGGCTTTGTCATGAGCAACCTGGGAACCCTCGGCAAATACGCCGAACGCCTGGCTGAATTCATCGCGGCCCAGACAGAAACCTTAGTTAGCCTCGGCTCCCGGGAGGACGCGGAACGGATAGCTGCGCTGCGCCGGCAGCTGAAGATCAATTACATTCTTGACGACCTCCCCAAACTGGTCAGGGAATCACTAGGCGGCACCGAACGGGTGAAAACGATTGTGCAAAACCTGAAAGGTTTTTCCCGGCAGGACCAGTCGCAATGCGAATTGACCGACCTCAGGGACTGCATCGAAAGCACGCTCAACATCGTCTGGAACGAGCTTAAATACAAGGTCACTCTCAACAGGGAATACGGAGAATTGCCTCTGGTCATGTGCTATCCGCAGCAAATAAACCAAGTCATCATGAATCTTCTCGTCAACGCCGGACACGCCATCGAGACCCGGGGCGAGATAACAGTCAGGACCTGGCTCAAGGACCAAGCGGCGTATATAGCCATAAGCGATACGGGTTGTGGCATGTCTGAAGAACACCGGGCCCACATCTTCGAACCGTTTTTTACCACCAAGGAGGTGGGAAAGGGAACCGGTCTCGGGTTGAGCATTAGTTTCAACATCATCAAGAAGCACGGCGGTGAGATCTTGGTTGAGAGCGAGGTAGGGAAGGGGACCACGTTCACAGTCATGTTGCCGACAAAATAAGGTCAGCCAGGAAGGTGTGATGATCGGCTCGGCGGTTCTTCAGCTATAACGTATCAACCAATCTGTTGTCCAATACCACATGCCGTTGGAGGCCAAACCGTGGCAATAAAACATCTTGAGAATCTCACCTTTGGTATTCATGAAATTGACGATCAGTACAGGGAATTTTCCAGGGCATACGATGAATTTTCCAATAAAATAGGACAATGCATGGAACAGGAAGCTCTGCCCGAGTTACTTGAGTTTTTGGACAATTATGTCCGAAGACAATTCAAGTACGAAGAACTTCTTATCTTAAGGTCCCGTTATGACGATGGGGGCAGACATCTCGACGAACACAGGCAGTTCGTCTCCGAATTTGAGACTTTCAAAGCTCAGTTGAGCGAGGCCGGGCCGTCCGTAAAGCTGTTTTTTGCCCTGAAGGGGAGTCTGATTCGCTGGATAATCTCCCATGTCGGGCGAACCGATAAGGACTTTTGCGACTATCTTTTTGCATGCAAGGCAGATAATGACCAGGGCATTTCAGGAAACGACTTGGGTGAAAACCTGATTGATGCCGGCCTTATTTCCCGTGCCACCCTGGAAACGGCTCTCGAACGACAGCATGATTCGGGAAAGTCCCTTGCAGAAGTGCTTGATCAGATGGGGGTGGCCGGTTCTGATGAAATTTCATATCTGCTGTCTCAGGAAGGGGAAAATAGGCACACCAAAAAACTGGGTCGCATTTTGGTGGAATCCGGGCTCATCACCCAGGATACCCTTGACAAGGCCTTGGAGTTGCAAGAGCATAGCGAGAAGAAGCTTGGCTCTCTCCTTGTCGAAATGGGAGTGATAGGCACCGAAGAAATTGTCGAGGCACATGCATTACAACAGGGACTTCTGAAAAGTTCCTGATAGTATCTCGCGCCGCCGGGAATGGCCGGGCTCCACCTTTGCGGGCCAAGCTTTACCTGCAGCGAACGGACTTAGCAATGCGGAAAAGAGGTCATTTACATAGCCATTATATTCCCGACTATCAGGAAATGAAGCCACTGGAGTAGCCTGCTTTACTTGTGCAGCCACAACTAAAGTGGTCATTTTACCAGCATATTTCTTTGCATAACTTGCACTTGCATGCTATTATAATAGCATGCAAGTAACCATTCAGATCTTTCATGACGGCAAATGGCGCACGGCCGGAATGTTTACCCCGGATGCCGGGTCTCTCAAGCGGGGATTCGCCGGGGGGGGGGTGTTCGACTACGACCTCGACTACGCCTTCGCCAACGCGACCGGGGCCGCCGCACCGGCGATTGCCCTCAACTACCCGGTGAGCTTCGAACTGCACCGAGGTGACCGCTGGCCGGCATTTCTCCTCGACATCATGCCGACCGGTGCCGGCCGCCGCGTCTGGCTGCGACGGCTCGACCTTAGCGACGGCCCCGCGGCGGACTGGGAACTCCTGGTGCAGGGAGCCGGTAATGCTCCGGGCAACATCCGCATCGCCGAGGCGGTCATCCCCTGCGCCGGCCCCCACCCGGGGTTCACGCGGGAGGAGGTCGTCGAGAAAAACGCGGACTTCATCGAGTACGCCGAAGCGAGGGGCGCCATCGTGGCGGGGTCCACCGACGTGCAGGGTGACGCGCCCAAGTTTCTCCTGGTACGGGATCGCAAGCGCAGATGGCACCCAGACGGAGCCCTAGAGGACCGGGACGTGCTCGACAGCTGGCTGGTCAAATTCCCTCGCGGCAAAACGGAGGCCGACCGCAGCGTCCTGCGCAACGAGGCGCCCTACCTCGAAGTGGCGCGCAGGTTTGGCATCCGCACCGGCTCCCCCCTGCAGTTTGGCGACGACTGCCTCTTCATTCCCCGTTTCGACCGCCTCTCCGGACCCTCCGGCCTGGAGCGCCACGGCATGGAGACCCTCTGCTCGGCTGCCGGGATCTCGGAGTTCGGCAAAAGGGGAGACCACGGGACCTTCTGCTCGGTGATGGGGAGATTCTCCAGCGACCCGAGAGGCGACGTCATCGAGTACCTGAGGCGCGACATTCTCAACGCCGCCATGCGCAACACAGACAACCACAGCCGCAACACCTCCTTTCTCAAACCCGCCGATGGGTCGGTCACCCTTTCTCCGCTCTACGATTTCGCTCCGATGTTTCTCGACCCGGAGGGGATCCCCCGCAGTTCCCGGTGGGCGGGTGAACTGGAGCCGGCCATCGGTCGCCCCGCCTGGGGGAAAATAGCCGAGACCCTGGCGCCGCTTAGCGACCCGAAGGAGCTCCGCTTTCAGCTGGCGCGGGATGCCGATGCGGTGCAAAGGCTCCCGGAGACCATGCGCGAGTGCGGCGTCGAGGACCCGGTGACTGACAGAGTGGCCCCGCGCTGCGCCGAGGTCGCCTTGGACCTCTTGGACGCAGCGCCGAAGGAGTGAAAATGCCCCGCAGATCGACCATAAAACGGACCCCTGAAGAGATCCGCCGGGAGAAGGAAGCACTCTACGCCGACATCGAAAGGGGGCTGCTGACCCTCGGACAGGCGAGCCGCCGCATGCGGAAAATAACCGGACTGACCCAGACCGAGTATGCCGAGAAGATCCTGAAGATCTACCCCCGCGTGCTCATGGATCTGGAGCGGGATCGCGGCAACCCCACCCTCGACACCCTGAAGAAGGTCGCCAAGCCTTTCGGCCTGCAGGTGGGATTCGTTGTCAAGAGTTCCCACCTGAAGCCGCCTCAGCCCAAGGGGGAAAGTGGGGAGGCATGACACCGCCCGTGCACCCTTCCGGGCTGGCCCAGGGCGTATCAGCGCAGTTTTTTGATACGCTCCTGAACCATCAAATCCGTGAACAGGTCCACGCTCTCTGCCTCGGAAAAATCCCACCGGCTTTGGACCTTCCCCGCCAGGCTCTTTAAAAACCTGTGCACCGATCCTTTTGCCCCTCGCTTTTTATCAGATGGGCCGTAAAACCCCGGCGTTCAAGCAAAGCGCGCGCCGGGTTGGCGGAGTTACCCCATCACGGCGCTGGAAAACGGCTGATACTCCTTTTGCAAAGAGAGTTGTGTCAGGGCACTTCATACTTGTAACCGATGCCGTAGAGAGAGTGGATTAGCTCCACCTCGGGTGCGGCCTCGATCATTTTTTTACGAAGTTTCTTTATATGGCTGTCGATGGTCCGATCACACACGATGCGCTGTCCAGGGTAGATATGGAGCATGAGCTGCTTGCGGGAATAGATTCGCCCAGGGTTTTCAGAGAGTAATTGCAAAAGCCTGTACTCCACGACAGTCAGATTCAAGTTTATTCCGTGCAGTTTGGCGAGGAACCTCTCTCCATCGAAGTCAATCTTGTACGTCCTGGCGGTATGGTGAGCAACTACACGGCGCAGCACCATCCTGACCCGCGCCACCACCTCACGCGGGCTGAAAGGTTTGCAAATGTAGTCGTCTGCACCTAGTTCAAGACCCTGCAGACGATCATCAACCATATTCCTGGCGCTAATCATGATGATTGGGACCTCTGAAAAAGTGCGGATCTCCTTGCACAAGTCCAGGCCGTTTCGCCCTGGCAGCATCAGGTCAAGCAGGATGAGATCGGGCATTTGCTGCCTTATCAAAGGAACCACTTTAGATCCATCGCCCAGGCAGACAGAATCGAATCCTGAATGTCTGAGATGGTCTTCCAGAAGGGTCGCAATCTTCACATCATCTTCGACGATCATTATAGTTGTGCCCATATACCCTCTTTCAAGGTCACTTCCCTTGAGGTATTTCGGCCGTGCTTTCTTTAGCAGTTTCCTTGGGCTGCGAGTTAGCCGGCGCAATGACCGAAGAAGCTTCCTTGGGGCCTGGAGTGTGATATTGTAAGGGGTCTGCGCCGCCGCCCAAAGCCTTGTAAAGAGCAATCAGGTCAGTGGCTATGCTGGTGCTGCTCTGCACCAACGCATCCTCTGTGGTATAAAGCGAGCGCTGGGCTGTGACGACATTGAGAAAATCAGTCTGGCCCTCGGTATAAAGCAGTAGCGACAGGTCGACGGCTTTGCGGTTGGCCACCACGGCATCGCCGAGGGCCTTGCGGTGCTGCTGTTCCTTGGCGAAGGCGACCAAAGCATTCTCAACGTCCTGAAACGCCGCCAGCACGGTTTTCTGGTAGGAAAGAAAAGCCTGGTCGCGTAGCGCCTCCTGCAAATGCACATTCGATGCAACGGCTCCGCCCTGAAAAATTGCCCAGCTAACCGATGGCCCAATGCCGAAGGAGCGGCTGGAACCATTCCACAGCGTTCCCAAAAGATTGCTGTTCCAGTTAACGGCACCGGTAAGCGAAAACGAGGGGAAGAAGTCGGCGACGGCGACGCCGATCTGGGCCGTGGCGGCATGCAGTTGGGCCTCGGATACCTTAATGTCCGGCCGGCGGCGCAGCAAGTCGGACGGCAGACCAACGGGGACTTGTGTCGGCACGCTCGGTAGGCTTGCCCGCGGTGACAACTGCTGCAGCAAATCGGCAGGAGGCCGGGCCAATAGCACGCTCAAGGCATAGATTGCCTGCCGTTCGGCCGTTTCAAAGACCGGCACCTGCGCCTCGGTCATGGCCACGGTGGCATCGGCATTGGCGACGTCGAGACCGTTGGCGAAACCGACGTCAAACTGCTTGCGCGTGATCGCCGCAGTTCGTTGCTGGGATGTCAGGTTCTTTTGTGCAATGTCAATCTCCTGCTGGTAACCGCGCAGTTGGACATAGTTGAGTGCAACTTCGGCGACGAGACTCACCTGTGCGGCTCGTATCCCTTCACGCGCAGCCACAATCCCTGCGTCTGCAGATTCGAGGTTTCTGCGCTGACCGCCGAACAGGTCGAGTTCCCATACTGCGTCCAAACCAGCCTGGAAAAGATCCTGGTCACTCGATCCCCCGGATTTATGCAGGCGCTGATATCCGCCGGATGCGCCGACCGAGGGAAGCAACCCGCCAAAGGCCACGCCCCGGGAGGCGCGTGCCTGCCGCACTCTGGTCTCGGCGATTTTCATGTCGAGGTTCGCACCCACCGCTTCTTCTACCAGTGCGCTAAGCGTCGGGTCGTGAAACTGTCGCCACCAGGAAGTCAGATTCGGCACCCCGGGGGTGGCCCGGGACGGCTCGCTCTCAGGTCCCTTTTCGATGCCGGCCCAATAGGCTGGGGCCTGGGACTGCGGCGCGATGTAGTTCGGGCCGACCATGCATCCGGACAGGGTCATCAGGACCAGGCTGAGCAGCGCCAGCGATAATTGCGCAGGAATTGGCACGTTGGGTTTCATATCTCCTGCCTCACTCATATCGAAGCGCAGCTATTGGGTTGAGCCGGGACGCCTTCCAGGCTGGGTAGAAGCCGAAGATGACACCGACTGTGGCCGACACCGTCACGGCAGCTATGATCGCACCGGCCGAAGCCGCGGTCGGCCAGTGCAGGACTGAAGAAATGATGTACGAGCTGGTGCGCCCCAGTATGATCCCGACCGTTCCACCGAGCAGGCAGAGCACCACCGCCTCGGTCAGGAACTGGCGCAGGATGTCGCCCGGCTCAGCGCCCACGGCCATGCGCAGGCCGATCTCGCGGGTTCTTTCGGTCACCGATACCAGCATGATATTCATGATGCCGACGCCGCCGACCACCAGGGAAATCATCGCTACGCATAAAAGTAGTTTCGTGATCATCTCCGTGGTTGAACTCATGGCCTTGGTGATCTCGGTCACGTCCCTGACATTGAAATCGTTCGGACCGGCGACCTTCAGGTGGTGGCGTTCGCGCAGCAGCATGGTGATCTCTTGAATGGCTGAAGGGATCTGGTCGCTGGAGCGTGCGGCAGTCAGGATCTGGTCCACATTGGCGAACCTGATCGGTTGCGGTGTGTCGGCCTGTTCGATGGCCGAGGGAACCGGATATAAATTTTGCTGGGTATTGGGATAGACGCTTCCAGGCAAGTCCGGAGCAGTGGCGGTAGTACCGCTCTGATTGGAGCCGCTAAGGGAGGTCGCCACCACCCTGTATTTGATGGTGGTCCAAGGTGCAAGCAGGATGTCGTCCTGGTCCTGGCCCATCAGGTTAGCGCCTTTTGTCTTCAAAACCCCGACGATCTTGAACGACACGTTACGGATGCGCACCTCCTTGCCGAGGGGAGATTGCCCGCCGAACAGCTCCCGCACGATGGTCTGGCCGATAAGGCAGACCTTGCCGGAGTTGAGAACATCATGTTCGGTAAACGATTCTCCCTCATTGAGATCGGTCCATTCACGAACCTCCAGAAAAGCAGGAGTAGTGCCATAAATATAGGTAGGAACCCAGTTGCGATTACCGTACACCACCTGGGTGCGGGCGCGCACAATGGGCGCCACGCTTCTTAGCGCGGGGCACTCTTTTATGATCGCATCGGCATCCTGCGGTGTCAGAGTCATGACGGAGCCGGCTCCCTGGTTGATGCCGCTGGTGCTCATGGCCCCCGGCACGATCACCAGGGTATTGGCTCCGATGCTTGCCATGGTCTTTTTGATGGCAATGGTCGCACCGTTGCCGATCTCCATCATGGAGATCACGGCAGCGACGCCGATGACGATGCCCAGTGTGGTGAGCATGGTGCGCAGCAAGTTTCGTCGTAGCGCACCCAAAGCGGTCTTGGTGGTGACGAACGACTTCATACGGCACCGCCCGCTTTTGCAGATTCGGATCGGCCCGCGAGGAGCCCATCCCTGATGCGGATGGTCCGCTGGGCCCAATCCGCGACCCCCGGGTCGTGAGTCACCAGTATGATGGTGATGCCGTCGACGCTGTTTAGCTGCTGAAACATCTGGAGAATTTCTTCGGAGGTGCGGGAATCCAAGTTGCCGGTCGGCTCGTCTGCAAGGAGGATGCGCGGATGGTTGACCAGGGCTCGGGCTATCGCCACCCGCTGCTGCTCGCCGCCCGAGAGCTGGGACTGTTGGTGGTCGACGCGGTCAGCAAGCCCTACTTTGCTCAGCAGTTCGGTGGCGCGCTGTTTTTTTTGCTGCTCACTCAGGTTTTCCTTGGAGTAGGTGAGCGGCATGAGGACGTTTTCCAGAGCCGTTGTGCGCGGCAGCAGGTTGAAGCTTTGGAACACGAAGCCGATGGTCCGGTTGCGCAGCCTGGCCTGCTCCTTGGCGGAGAGCCGGGAGATCTCCTGACCGTCCAACCAATACTCGCCCGAGGTCGGGTGATCTAGGCAACCCAGGAGGTTCATCAGCGTGCTCTTGCCGGAGCCGCTGGTTCCCATGAGAGCGACCAGTTCGCCGCGGGCAACATTCAGCGAGATCCCCTTGAGTACTGGCACATCCACCTCGCCGAGGTAGTAGGTCTTACGAATATCGCGCATTTCAATCAGATTCATGGCCCATTCTCCGTCAGCGTTGGCGCTCCGAGCCGGGATTGTCGGGACCGTTCGGACCCGGGCGCTCGGTGCCGGGAGTTTCGGGAGCGCTCTGGCGTTGCCCCCGGCCCATGGGCTGGGGCATCAGCGGGCTGCGCGCCTCAAGAGTGGAGGCTGCCGCCTCAAGAGTGGCTTCTCCGACCACCACGCGCATGCCGTCGGTTACTTCCTTGCCTTCGACCTCGGTAAATGCGCCGTCAGTCAGCCCGATTTTCACGCGGACCGGCTTGACAGATTTCCCTTCCTCTACCCAGATAGTTCCACGGGACTGCACTGCTTCGTCATCGCTTGCCCCGGATTCCTTACGACCTTCCCGATGGGCTCCCTTTTTGGCGCCACGGTGCTCCTTACGGGCCTCGGGCGCGATCTGGCCCGGTCTTGGCGACCAGCGCATTGCCGCATTGGGGACCAGCAGAACGTTTTCCCGCCGACCGGTAATAAATTTCGCATTCGCCGTCAAATATGGCAGGAGTTTGCCATCGTCGTTGTTGGTATTTACCTCGACGGTGTAGGTGACCACGTTTTGTGTCATGGTCGCGTTGAGGCGGACCTTGCCGACCTTACCGGTAAAGGTCCGGTTGGGAAAGGCATCGACGGTAAAGGTAACCGGTTGGCCGGCATATATGCTCCCTATGTCCGCCTCGTTGACTGATACCCAAATCATAATGCGCTTCAAATCCTTAGCCAGGAGAAACAGGCTCGCCGCGCTTAGGCTGGAAACTACGGTCTGGCCGATGTTAACTTGCCGGTCGATAATTACTCCCTTTACCGGCGCCTTGATGGTGCAGTACCCGAGATTTATCTGGGCGGTGTCCAGAGAGGCCCTATTTTGGGCAATGGACGATTTCGCCTGTTCCACGGCAGCCTCGGCCGCCGCCAGGTTCGCCTTTGCAACCTCGAAATTCGCCCGATACTGGTCGTAAGAGCTTTGCGACAACGCGTCGGAGGGGCCGAGCTTCTTTGCGCGGTCCCAGTCCTGTTGCGCCTGGAACTGCTTCGCCTTCATCTGGAGCACGTTGGCATCGGCGCTGAGCTTGTTTGCCTCTGCCTGCCGCAACTGTGCCCTGGCGGTTTCCAGAGCCGCGGCATACAGCGAATCATCGATCTTTGCCAGCACGGTGTTCTCGTCCACAACCGAACCGTAATCGACCGGATTGCCGTTTTTATCCTTGCCAAAAGTCTTTATAATACCGTTAACCTGTGCTCCAACGTCAACGACAATGGTCGGTTCGATGGTGCCCGTAGCACTAATAGAGGCCAGTAGATCGCCCCGCTTGACCTGCGCCGTGCGATACACCGTGCCCTGACTCTCCCCGGACTTGAACCACCACCATCCGAGGCAACCTATCAAGCCCAGCACCGTGACTGCCATGACGGCCATTCCTATTTTCCGACGCATATGCTCTCCAGAATAATTGTCAAACCCACAGGCGCAGTAACTGGCGTATATATATCCGGAAATTGAGGAACAAATGTGCAGGTAATAAGAATGTTTGGGTTCGCTTCGCTGCTAGGACTTGAGAGTAAAATCATATTGGGGACGGGAGCAGCTGCATAGCATCGCCGGATATTTCTGAACTTATGGTCGGTAACTGCCAATAATTGACATTCAAATCGGCGCCTGAGACAGCTGAATACGCAAAAACAATCGTAACACCATGATCTGCAACGGGTTTCTGCCTTTTTGGTGTTTGGTTGCTAATAGTGCGGTTACTGTGGTGGCAGCACCACCACTCTCAGCACTCAGAGGCGCGACCGCCTTGGTCGACCTGACAGCAGATCTCGACGGGAAAATGGGCCGGCATTTCTCCGAGGCTGGCGAAAAGCGAAAAGAGCCGCCAGGGTGGCTTGTATCGGCTACTTGAGGACAGATTAAAGGATCACGATGCAGCCGAGAATGAGGGCCGAAACCGCCAGGGCCGGGGCACAACAAGCGCAGAGCCAAATCGACAAGAGCCGAAGGCTCAACGCCTACCTTAAGCCATCCCTATAGCAACGCCCCCCCAGGCTCTCTGTTGCTAACAGTGCGACATAAAAAGTTTATTTAAATAGGACGCCTCCACGTGCTATTCGCCTGCAGCGTGAGCACACTTTAATCGGTTATCCTCGTATCTATGACAGCCTATCGCCGGGAAACTACCTGGCGGTTTTTTCCAGGACCTACAGGAAATACTTGAGCATCTGAATTGATGTGCGGGAGCCACCTGCTAACTGGACACCAGTCTCAAGTATTCCTTCTCTGTCACAAGCTCGCGGCTGCTCTCCATCCGGTCGATGAAAACCACCCCCTGAACGTGATCGAACTCGTGTTGAAACACCCGCGCCAGGAAGTTTGAGTATTCCTCCTCGCGCAGCTCCCCTTTTCGAGTAAAATAACGCACGCCGACCCTGCGGTGCCGGGGCACCACGCCCCTCAGGCCGGGAATGCTGAGGCAACCCTCCCACCCCTTCTCCTTGTCATCGGAAACCCAGAGCAGCTCGGGGTTGATCATGGCGATCGGCTCCATGTCCGGCGCGCTTGGGTAGCGCGGGTTGGGGCGCGACGCGACGATGAAGAGGGAGAGCGACACATAGACCTGCGGAGCCGCAATCCCGACGCCGTTGGCGTCCACCACGGTTACCAGCAGGTCGTCGATGAGCGCCTGGATGGCGGGGTCCGACGGATGGGTGACCTTCTTCGCCACCTCCCGGAGCACTGGCTCTCCCAGCTGAGCTATTTGTCGTATGATTTTCATGTTCTTCTCCACGGGAAATCCAAGGGCCCTTCTCGTTTAATCGGTGAACTCCTGTCATTTATATTTTAACATGACGGGGGCCGGCCGAGGAAAATACCGAATTAATCGGATTGCGCCCACGCATCTATCACCCTCGAAAGGGAGCAGCCCGCTCACTCTCCAACCCGACTTCAGCACACGCACTGTTCCCCGTCTGCCCAACCTATACTCACAGGGGACAACCAGGGAAAAGACTCGTCCCCTAACGCACTGAATTAGCGGGATTCACAGTCTGGCACTATTTCTGCTAGATGGAGAGGGTAATCTGGGATGGCGCAGCTTGAACAGGAGGCAGTTCACATGGAACCAATGCTTTTATTTGCTCTGGGATTCGTCATATACGGTGTTTATCTGACGGCAAAGGATCTGCTTGCCGATCTCCGCAAGGAAGGTCTCCTCCGGAGACCTGTGCCCGGCAGAGCCCTCTGGATCATCTGGAAAAGCAACCTGATGAGGTCCTTTACCAGAGAGCGGAAGCGACATCCCGCCCGGCTTGCCGGCAATTCGTTCATCTTGGTGCCGTGCCGATCCGAGGTGGTGCACTCCAGAGCGCAACACTCCTTGGAAAGCCGATTGTACCAGCTGCGCCAGTGATGAGCGACAAGAGGAAGCCCCGGAATCCGTCTCCGGGGACTCAGGGGTGGCGCGGCACCGGCAGGCAGCCTTCCTGGTCCAACGCCGCGAGATAGGCGGTGCGCAACGCTACGAAGGCCTGGGATATCCGCTCGATCAGCTCTCTGTGGCTGCACCCTACCAACTCGAGCAGACCGTTTTCCTTGCTGGCGACCAGGCGCTCGAGATGCACGGTACGATGGTTGATCTCGATGTGAGTGTGTCCTTGGGCCTGGCTGATGAGGCTCAGCATCGCATCTATCACAAAAAGGTCAATATCGTAAACCGCTGCGACTGTCGGGTGGTCTTTAAGCCTCAAGACCACTCTGATATCGGGATAGGGAAACTCAATGCCGGGCAGATGGTCCGGCCCGCTATTGCGTGTCGCCGCCACCGGCAGCACTTCAATGGCGCAATCAAGTAGCAGCGAGTCAATGTCTATTGACGTATGCACCGGCAGTTTGAGTGCTGCGCGTGCGAATTTCTCACCATGTTCCAGATAGAGTGCAAGTTGCATTGTAATCACCTGTAAAAAAGAATCTGCCGTAGTCTTACCGCAATTGATCAGTCAGACCGCGGTCGGCCCTGCCCGGGAAGCCACCCATAAGCCGAGGATACGGCAGTCGTCCGAGAGCCAGAAAATCTCTTCGCCCAGATTGTCCAGGGTGAAACTCTTCAACTTGAGATCTTCCTCTGCCGGCTTGATGTGGGTGATGTCGTGAATCATCGATCAGACGGCAGTCGTTCCGCAGCCCCTGACGGTCACCGGAGATCTCGGCCATGGCAAAACCGTGCGGCGACCCGGTAAAAAGCGTCCGGTAGCGCTGTACACACTCCCTCAGCAACTGCCCAGCGGTAGTGACTCAGCTCACTTTAAAGCAATGTGGCGTGCAGCCGCAAGAATGAAAAATCAAAACGGTGGCACCAAAGAGAAACAAGCAACTCTTTGCCGCCACCATGAGGTAAAACGTTCAAGCTGTCCAGCAACGAGACTGTCTTCTACGCCTGCCGATGCCCTATCATCTTCCTCTATCATGTTCAGGATCAGTCAGAATGTGTCAAGCCAATAACAGCTGCTCATGGTACTTCAATAAAACGCGTTATTACACCGTTGTCAATACTTTTCTCTGAGTGGCAACCGGATAGCAGACATTCCCTTAACCGCTATGATCACTGCCCGTGAACTGGCGGGCTTCTCGTTTCACACGGAATGCCTGCCTGCGCCAGCCGTTTCCAGCCCCCCGCACACCAGCCGGGTTCATCCCCCTGCCCGGCTCCCGGGAAGCAGTGGAGGGCGGGACTGCAAAAAAAATTGCACATTGAGCTAAACTTTCGGCGGATAATGCCGAAAAAATAACGGTAGCATCTGGCGCCGCGCTGGCCGGCAGCCCCCCGGAGAGGATCACTCCTTGCTTTATCGGGTCGGTCCGTCGCGGCACGGCAGGAAGTCGGAGATATCCAGAAGAGATGGCGAGCCCGGTCGATTGACGCGGGGAACAGGCAGCGAACCGGTTGGTTCCACACTGCGAGCGGACGGGAGAGAAGGCATATGACGACAGATAACGAAATCACCCCGATAGCCGTCATGGCGACACATCATGAGATTACCAGGCTATCCATGTTCACCGAGGAACTGGTGAAGGGATGCCTGGGAAGCGACGACAACTCCCGGCACAAGCTGTCGGCGGTACTGCGGGTCTTCAGTGAACTGGGTATCATTTGGCGCATATTGTCGGAAATAGACGTCCGCGGGGTCATGACCAAGACCCAGCGCCAATTCCTGCAGAATTTCTATGCGGGAATCACCTATTGAAGGCGCGTGAGGTGATAAACGCCCCTCACGGTTTCTTGAAATAGGAAAGAAATTCCTCCTGGGAAAACCAGTTTTTCCGGACCAGATGATCCACACCGCGGCTCATGGCGACGCGCTCCCCCTCCTTCATGGCGTCCTTCAACAGCACGAAGAACGGGATGTTGCGGGTCTGCGGGTAGAGCCGGAAGCGCTCCAGCAGCTCGAAGGCGGCCATGTCGGCCAGCATCAGGGAGCAGAAAATCATGTAGGGGTGCACAATGGTGCCAAGCGCCACCGCCTCCTTTCCGGTGTAGGCGTTCACTACCTCGAAACCGAGGGAAACGACGGCGCGCTCCAGGCGCTCCTCCCCTTTGCGCGAGACCAGCATGGCCTGCAGGTCATAGTCTTCTGACTCGTCGGTAAGTCCGAAACGCTGCAGTTTCTTGGCAAGGAGCACCTCGTCGACCGGCAGGGTGAAGAACCCCGCCACCGGGAACACCTCGCCAACCTCCCCCGCCTCGCTCAGATAGACCGGCAGGATCGGGATGTCCCGGCTGACCGGGTCCGCATTCAGGGCCAGCAGCGTCCCCCAGCCGTCCTCCGACCAGGGTGAGATGTCCAAAAGGATCGCCAGCGGCGTGCAGGGCGCTGCCAGTTCGGCGAGCTTCGCCGTCCGTGCCCGGTAGCCCCCCTCGGCCAGATAACTGCAGACCACGGCACCCCTATCGATCTTGTCCCCAAGCCCCAAAACCCAGAGCTCCCGCTCGTCACATTCCTTCATCTGCACTCCCTTCGCCGGCTATTAATTTTAATAAATAACACATTTTGCCCGCAGAGCAAGATAAACTTGACTCCGGTTGAAATGGTCCCGGATATATGGTACCACTCTGGAGCGGTTTCACATTAGGAGCACGGGAGAAAATTATGTCCAGCAAGGTTTTTTTCGCCGACATGCGCGCGGGGGCGCGCGAGAACCTCTTCGACAAGATCGGCAGGCTGATGCGGGAGGCGGGGCTTGCCGAGCGGATCGCCGCGGGGGACCTGGTCGCGGTGAAGGTGCATTTCGGGGAAAAGGGGAACCACACCTTCGTGCGCCCGGTCTTCGTGCGCCGGGTGGTGGATGAGATCAAACGCTGCGGCGCCAGCCCCTTCCTCACCGACTCCTCGACCCTCTATCCGGGCGAGCGCAAGGAGGCGGTTTCGGCGCTCGCCTGCGCCATCGAGAACGGCTTCGCCTACGCCGTGGTGGGCGCTCCGCTCATCATGAGCGACGGGCTGCGGGGGCACACGGCGGTCGAGGTCAGGGTGGACGGCGAGATCCTGCCCACGGTATCCATCGGGGCCGAGATCGCGGAGGCCGACGCCCTGGTGGCAGTCTCACATTTCAAGTGCCACGAGCTTACCGGCTTCGGAGGCACCCTGAAGAACCTCGGCATGGGGTGCTCCAGCAGGACCGGCAAGATGCTGCAGCACTCCACCGTCGCGCCCAAGGTGGCCCAGAAGTTCTGCAACGGCTGCGCGGCCTGCCTCAAGTCCTGCGCCCACGCGGCGATCACCATCCTGGAGGGGAAGGCGCAGATCGATCCGGCCGCCTGCGTCGGCTGCAGCCGCTGCATCACCGCCTGCCAGCAGAAGGCGATCAACGTGCAGTGGAACGAGAGTTCGTCGCTCGTCATGAGGAAGATGGCAGAATACGCCAAAGGAGCCGTCGCCGGGAAGGGGGAAAAGACCCTGTTTCTCAACTTCATCACCCAGGTCTCGCCCGCCTGCGACTGCTACGGCCACGCCGACGCGCCGATCGTGAACGACGTCGGCATTCTCGCCTCCTGCGACCCGGTCGCCTTGGACCAGGCCAGCGCCGACCTGGTCAACAACGCCAGGGGGAACCTGGACACCGCCCTGGCCAGCGGGCATGAGCCGGGCGGTGACAAGTTCCGCGGGGTGCACCCGGAGATCGACTGGGAGGTGCAGCTAGAGCACGGGGAGAAGATCGGGCTCGGGACGAGGGCGTACCAGCTCGTGAAAATTTAAGCCGTGGAACGCGGACCACCCTGCTTCGCGCGAAGCGCTTCGGAGGGCAGCCGCAGATTCTGGTGCTAGTCCCCTCTCCCGGAGGGGAAGGGCTAGGGAACAGGAGCCTCTGCCGGTGCTACACTGAAGCTGCAGGTTCAAAAGGTCCTCCGGGAGGAGGAGTGCTGGTACTGGCGCTGGAGAGACAAAACAAGGCCGGCGCCGGGATTTATCCCGGGCCGGCCTTGTTTTCCCTACCTGTCGCCCCTACTTCAAAAAGCCAAACTTCTTCATCCGGTAACGAAAGGCGTCGATGCCGAGGTTCAGCTTCTTGGCGGCCTTGGACTGGTTCCAGTCCGTGATCTCCAGCGACTGCTTGATCAGCTCGCGCTCCACCTCCTCGATGTCGATTCCCTCGGGCGGCAGCTTGAAGGTGGTCATCGGCACCGACATCTGGCTCGCCTTGGCGACGATCTCGAGCGGCAGGTTCTCCAAAAGGAGATTCTCGTCATTACCAAGGATGATGGCGCGCTCGATCACGTTCTTCAGCTCACGGATGTTGCCGGGCCAGTTGTACTCGACCAGGAGCTTTTCCGCCATGCTGGAGATCCCCTTGATCGGCTTGTTGAACTCCTTGGCGAAGGTCTCCATGAAATGGTTCACCAGTACGATGATGTCCTCCTTGCGCTCGCGCAGGGCGGGGAGGAAGATGGGGATCACCTGGAGCCGGTAGTACAGGTCGTTTCTGAAGACCTTCTCCTCGATCGCCTTCAACAGGTCCTTGTTGGTGGCGGAGATGATCCTCACGTCGACCGGGATCACCTTGGCCCCCCCGATCCTCCGGAAGGTACGGTCCTCCAGAAAGCGCAGGAGCTTCGCCTGCATGCCGACTTCCATGTCGCCGATCTCGTCCAGGAACACGGTGCCGCCGTCGGCCAGCTCGAAGAGACCCTTCTTGGAGTTCTTGGCGTCGGTGAAGGCCCCCTTCTCGTGGCCGAAAAGCTCGCTCTCCAAAAGGGTGGAGGGGACCGCCGCGCAGTTGATGGCGACGAAAGGCTTCTCGGCCCGGGCCGATTCGTAGTGGATCCATTTGGCGACCAGCTCCTTGCCGGTCCCCGACTCCCCCTGCACCAGCACGGTGGAGGCGTCGCTCTTGGCGACCTTCGCCATCATCTCCAGCACGTTCTTCATGTGCTTCGAGGTGCCGAGGATCTTGGGCGGCCCCTGCTTCTTGTGCTCGCTCCTCAGCTGGACCACCTCGCGGCGCAGATCCGAGGTCTCCAGCGCCTTGCGGATCACGATCGCCATCTCGTCCAGGTTGAACGGCTTGTTGATGTAGTCGTAGGCGCCATGGCGCATGGTGTTGACAGCGGTCTCAAGCCCACCCTGGGCGGTCACCATGATGACCAGCACATCCTCGTCGATCTCCTTGAGCCGCTGCAACACCTCCAGCCCGTTGATGCCGGGGAGGTGATAGTCAAGGAGCACCAGCTCCGGCTGCTCCTCGCGGGCCAGCCGCAGCGCATCCTCGCCCGTGCCGGCGGTGCAGACCTCGTACCCCTGTTTCTTCAGGTTCTGCTCCAGCGACCAGCGGATCAGGTGCTCGTCGTCAACGACCATAATCTTCGTCTTGCGCATGGCTGCTCCTTCAAGGTGTAATGTTGCTCAAGTCGGGTCGGCCTAGGTGTTTTCCGAATCTGCTACTTCTTGCCCCCGCGCGCTGTCGACCATGCGGCATTGCCCGTCCGCGCCGAAGGCGGGGAGCTCCACCGTGAAGGTGGTCCCCAAACCGTCCCGGCTCACCACGGTGAGCCGGCCCCCGTGCTGCTCTATCAGCCGGTGGCTGATGGCAAGGCCCAGGCCGGTCCCTTGGGCCTTGGTGGTGAAGAAGGGGGTAAAAATCTTTTCCAGGATTTGCGGCGGTATCCCCTGGCCGGTATCGGTGACGTTCACCTGTACCAGATAAACGCCCTCCCTCTGGACTAGGTCGCTGTGCACGGTAAGGGTGCCCCCCTCCTGCATGGCCTGGACCGCGTTCAGAAACAGATTCAGGAAGACCTGCTGGATATGCTTGGGATCCACGTAGACCGGAGGGAGGTCGTCGCGCAGCTCGAGCCGCTTTTCTATGTTCTTGCCCCCCCGGTGCTGGGCGGCAAAGATCAGGATCTTCTTGAGCGCCTGGTTCATGTCGGTGCAGGTCGGCTCGGAGAGGGTCGGCTTGCCGAAGAAGAGCAGGTCGTTCACCGTCTTGTCAAGCCGGGAGATCTGCTCCAGCACCTCGTTGATGATGCCGACGCGGCCGTCCTCGGGGGCGAAGTCGTCCTTGATCACCGTGATCGCCGCGGCGATACCGGTGAGCGGGTTCTTGATCTCGTGCGCGATTCCCGCCGCCATCTCTCCCACCGAGGCCAGGCGGTCCGCCCGCTCCATCTGCTGGAAGTGGAAGGTCTCCAGTTCCTTCTTGGCGCTGTCCAGGCGCCCCACCATGGAGTCGAAGCTCACGATCAGCCGCCCGATCTCGTCCTTCCCCTGGGAGGTCATCCGGACCGAGAGGTCGCCCGCCTCCACCTTCGCCATCCCTTCAGCCACGCGGGAGAGCGGTTTCTTGACGAACTTCAGCATGACCAGGGAAATGGCCAGGGAGAGGAAACCGATGATGGCGACGGTGGAGAGCACGAAGAGCTTGGTCAGCTCCACGATCTTGCTGCGGGTCTCCACCAGCGAGTAGTTGACATTCAAAAGGCCGATGATGCGGCTCTTGGAGCCGTGGCAGATGTTGCACTGCCGGTCGTTATATATCGGCTTCACCATGCCGAGCACTTCGCCGTGGCCGGGGAGGCTGAACACCCCCTCCCGCTTGTTTTCCAGAAAGAGCTTGAAATCGCGCTCGTCGACCGGCTGCCCCACCTCGCCCGGCTGGGAGGACTTGAGGATCACGCCGTGGGGATGAAAGATCCTGACCCCCACCAGCTTCTCGTTCTGGCCGACCATCTCCAGGATCACCTGCACGTCCTCGGTGTTCCCGATCCGCATGGAGTTGTAGACGCTGCGCTCGATGGTGTTTAGGAGCAGTTCGCTGCTCTCGCGCGCCGAGTTGATCAGCTGCATCTGCTCGCGGCGCAGCGTCAGGAAGGCGAAGGTCCCGATGCCGAAAACCAGCAGGCAGATGGAGAGGACGATGACCCTCGTTGTCAGGCTTTTGAATATCAGGGTGCCTCCAGTAAAGGCGGGTGGCTACACTATTGTGGCGTAGTGGCGGTGCTGCCCCCGCCGGAACCGCCCGTAGTGGCAGCGGGGGCCCCTGGAGAGTTGCCCCTTGCGCCGGAGCCGCTTCCCCCGGAGCTCGTCGCCCCTGTGGGATTCCCCGAGGGGTTGTTGGAACCGGGCAGCCCCGTCACCCCACCGGCGGCGGGAGGCTTGGGGTAACTGGTGCAGATGAAGACCCAATCGCTGTACTTCTTCTTTGCCGCAAAATCATCGGGGTTCAGGTCCGGGTGGTCCGAAAAGTCCTGCTTGATCGGCTCGGCACCGCTTTTAATAAAAACCCCGGTGATCCTCTGTGTGGCAGGGTCCTTGAAAAGCTCCCAGTCCGATTCCTTCCCGGTTACCGGGTCATTCACCTTAAGGCTGAACGGCCTCAGGAAGTGCTGCTTGCCTGCGCTTTCTGAGGCCTGGAGCAAATCCTTGAGCTCATTGATCCTCGGCGCGGCAGCCAGGATGGTCACACCAAGGGCGCCCACCACCGGAGCGATCCCGGCAACCGGAGCGTTCCCGTAGATATTGGTGTTGAGTTTGTAACGTCGCCTGAGGGCGTCCCGCACCTGGGTGCCGCGGAAGATGAGCTCGGTCTCCCGTTCCCGGCGCATCTTGGTGCTCCAGACCTCGGCCATCTGGGTGGCCAGGAGCCCTACGATCACCACCATCACAAGTGCCGCTATGTAGGTAAAGCCGGCACTGGACCTGAGGGCGCTTCCTTTGGTCATTTCTTCCTCGAAACGATCTCCCTGGCCTCTTCCACGAGGGTCTCAGCGTTGAGCCCGAAATACTTTAAAAGTTCGTCGGACTTGCCGGAAGTCCCGAACCGGTCGTGCACGCCGACCCTTTTCAGGAGCGTCGGGCACTCCTCGGAGAGGAGCTCGGCAACCGCTCCCCCGAGACCACCCACCACCGAGTGCTCCTCGGCCGTGATGATGGCGCCGGTCTCCCGGGCGGCCTGCAGCAAAAGCTCCTTGTCCAGCGGTTTCACCGTGCCGATGTGCACCACCCGGGCGGAGATCCCCTCCCCCTTGAGGCGCTCGGCCGCGATCACAGCCTGGGCGGTCATAAGGCCGGTGGTCACGAAGGTAAGATCGGTACCAGCGCAGAGCTGGCACCCCTTGCCAATCTCGAACCGGTGCCCGGCCGGGAAGACGGCCGGCACCTTGTTGCGGCCGAGCCTCACGTAGACCGGTCCCTTGTAGGCAGCCGCGGCGCGGATGGCCCCGCGGGTCTCCTCGCCGTCGGCGGGGACGATGACGGTCATGTTCGGGATGGCGCGCATGATGGCGATGTCCTCCACCGACTGGTGGCTTCCGCCGTCCTCGCCAACCGTCACGCCGCCGTGGGTGGCGACGATCTTCACGTTCGCCTTGGGGTAGGCGACCGACTGGCGGATCTGCTCCCAGGCCCTCCCCGCGGCGAAGATGGCGAAGGTGGAGAGGAAGGGGATCTTGCCGACCGAGGCAAGGCCCGCCGCGGTGCCGACCATGTTGGCCTCGGCTATTCCCATGTTGAAAAAGCGCTCCGGGAACTTCTTGGCGAAGACCCCCGTTTTGGTGGATCCGGAGAGGTCGGCGTCCAGCACCACGATCCTGTCGTCCTCGGCGCCCAGCTCGGCCAGCGTTTCCCCGTAAGCGTCCCTAGTTGCTATCATAATTGGTATCCTTTATCGAAAAGTTTTCTAGTCGAAGCAGCCCAGGCACTTGAGCGCCTCGGGAAGCTCCTGGTCGTTGGGGGTGACGCCGTGATAGGCGGCCTTGTTCTCGAAGAGGTGCACGCCCTTGCCCTTGACGGTCGCCGCCACGATCGCGGTCGGCGCACCCTGGTGGGCCTCGGCCGCGTCCAGCGCCTCGACTATGGCAGCCATGTCGTGGCCGTCGATCTCGATCACGTGCCAGCCGAAGGCCCGGAACTTAGCCGCGATGGAGCCGACGTTCATCACCTTCTCCACGAAGCCGTCTATCTGCAGGCGGTTGGCGTCGATCAGGGCGCATAGGTTGTCGCTCTGATAATGCGCCGCGGCCATGGCCGCCTCCCAGACCTGTCCCTCCTGGAGCTCGCCGTCCCCCAGCACCGCGTAGACCCGGTTCGCCTTGCCGTCCAGCTTGAGGCCGAGCGCCATGCCGTTGGCCATGGAAAGCCCCTGGCCCAGGCTGCCGGTGCAGACGTCCACCCCCGGGGTCTGCTTGGAGTCCGGGTGACCCTGCAGGTGGCTGCCGAGCCGGCGCAGCATCATCAGGTCCTCGGACGGGAAGTAGCCGGCCTCGGCGAGTGCCACGTAGAGCGCCGGGGCGGCGTGCCCCTTGGAAAGCACGAAGCGGTCCCGGCCGTCCCAGGAGGGATCCTGGGGGTTGTGGCGCATCCTGTGGAAGTACAGGGCGCACACCATGTCGATGGCGGAGAGCGACCCTCCGGTATGGCCGGACTGCGACTTGTGCAGCGTCTTCACGATGGCAACGCGCAGCCGCCTCGCTGTTTCTTCCAGCTCTGCAATCTTTTCTTTCACGAAAGTTCCTTTCAGGATGGCGTTTATTTTTCCTCGCCCGTGATGAGGTAATCGAGAATCACCTCATCCAGGCTCCGTTTGGTGGGGGGGGCCGGGGGATTTTCCTGCGTGGCCGGGGGGGGTGCGGACGGGAAGAGCCGGGCGTCGAACTCGCCCCCTTTCAGGCGCCGCATCATCTCCTTGTGCTGCTCCTTCATGATCGACTCGACCACCTGCTCCAGCTGATCGGTGGTGATGATGTCGGCGTAGCTGGTTTTCTTGGAGCAGAGGATGGTCCCGCCCAGATAGAGAAGCGTGATGATATGGGGATTGGCCAGGCCGCTGTCCTCGGTCTGCACGTGGAACAGCTCCCCCTTGTATCTGATGTTGTGATTGAACCCTACCACCATGCTGGTCACCCTCTACGCCAAATGGCGTACCCCGGCAAATTAGCACACAGCAAGCGGCGTTGCAAGCGAATTACGCATCCCTCCCATGAGAGAAAAAGCGCGAACAAGCAGTTATTTTGCCAGCAGTTTTTTGATCCGCTCCACCGCCTCCATGGCGTCCTTGGCGTAGAGGTCGGCGCCGATTTCGCTGGCATACTCCTGCGTTACCACGGCGCCCCCAACCATGGTGAAGGTTTTCACCCCCTCCTCCCTCAAAAGGCGCACCACCTTCTCCATCTGCGCCATGGTGGTTGTCATGAGAGCCGAGAGGCCGACCGCGTCCACCGTGTGCGCCTTTGCCTCCTCCAGGATGCGGAGCGCCGGAACGTTCTTCCCCAGGTCGATCACCTCGAAGCCGTTGTTCTCCAGGAGCGTCACCAGGATATTCTTGCCGATGTCGTGGATGTCTCCCTCGACGGTCGCCATCAGGATCTTGCCGAGGCTCACCAGCCCCCCGCCGGAGAGTTCCTGCTTCAGGCGGGCGAAGGCCGCCTTCATGGTCTCGGCAGAGAGCATCACCTGGGGAAGGAAACAGGCACCGCTTCCGAAGCGCCGCCCCACCTCCTCGAGCCCTTTCAAGAGCGCCTCGGTGCTGATCTGCATCGGGGTAAGCCCCTCGGCGAGCGCCGCCTCGACCAGCCCCACCACCTCCTCGAGTTCCCCCTCGATAACCGCCCGGGCGAGCCGCCCCCGTATCCCCTCCGGTTCGGCGACCGCGGCGGCGGCTGACTCGGCCACCACCCCCTTGTAGGCGGCGATGTAAGAGCCGGCGTTGGGGTCGCGCCCCAAAAGTACCAGGGCGGAGCGCCAGGCGGCCAGCATGGGCGCCTCCTTCGGGTTGACGATCGCCGCGCTGAGCCCCGCCGCCATCGCCATGGAGAAGAAGGTTGAGGAGATCAGCGGGCGGGCCGGCAGGCCGAAGGAGATGTTGCTGACGCCAAGCACCGTGTTGAGCCCGAGTCCCTCGCGCACCAGCCGGATCGCCTCCAGGGCCACCAACGCCCCCTTCGGCTCGGCGCTCACGGTGAGGGTCAGGCAGTCCACCACCAGGTCGCGGCGCTTGATTCCCGTCTTTTCGGCGCGCTCGGCGATTGCAGCGGCCACGGCCCCCCTCCCCCGGGCGTCGGCGGGGATCCCTGCCTCATCCAGGGTGAGGCAGACCAGGGCGGCGCCGTACTTTTTCGCCAGCGGGAGCACGCTCGCGAGGCTCTTTTCCTCCCCGTTCACCGAGTTGATCAGCACCTTGCCATCCGCCGCCTTGAGCCCCGCCTCCAGCGCCTCGGGCGAAGAGGAGTCGAGCACCAGCGGGGTCTGCACCGCCCCCTGCGCGCAGAACACGGCGCGCTCCATGGCGGCCGGCTCGTCGATCCCCGGCGTTCCCACGTTCAGGTCCAAAAGCGTCGCGCCGAGCGCTGTCTGCTCCAGCGCCTCGCGCCGGATGTAGCTCACCTTCCCCTCCCTCAGTTCCTGGGAGTAGAGCTTCTTACCGGTCGGGTTGATCCTCTCGCCGATAAGAGCCACCGGGTGGCAGGCGCCGATCGCGGCGCAGGAGCCGCGGCTGGAGAGCCAGGTGGTGGCGTCGGGGGCCTTTTCCCGGAAAGGGCGCTGGCGCGAGGCTAAGGCCTGCTGCATGGCGGCGATATGCAGCGGCGTGGTGCCGCAGCAGCCGCCGATCACCCGCACCCCCAGCTCGATCAGCCGGTCGTGGTAGGCCGCCATGTCCTCAGGGGTCCCGGGAAACACGGTTTTCCCTTCCTTGAGGACCGGCAGCCCCGCGTTCGCCTGGCAGATGAGCGGCAGCGCCGTCACGCTCCGCATGGCGCGCAGTATCTCGTAGATCCCCTCCACCCCGAGCCCGCAGTTGGAGCCGATGATGCTCGCCCCGACCGCCTCCAGGGTGATGGCGGCCGCCTCGGGAGGGGAACCGAGCACGCTTCGACCCTTCTCCTCGAAGGTGAGCATGGCGATGACCGGGATCTCCGGGGAGAGTTCGCGGATGGCGATGACCGCCGCGCGGATCTCCTTGATGTCGAGGAAGGTCTCCAGCGTGATCAGGTCGCACCCGGCGTCGATCAGGGCTCGCGCCTGTTCCCTGAAGATGTCGGCCGTCCGGTCGAAGGAGAGGTCCCCCACCGGCTCGACGAAGCGCCCCGTGGGGCCGATGGAGCCCGCCACGTAGGCCCGGTCGCCGGCAACCTGGCGGGCGATCTGGACCGCCTTCTGGTTGATCTCCACCAGCCGGTCGCCAAGGCCGTAGTGGGAGAGTTTCTCGCAGGAGCCGCCGAAGGTGTTGGTCACGAGGATGTCCGCACCCGCCTCCAGGTAGGCGGCGTGCACCCCGGCAACGATCTCGGGCGCCGTCAGGTTCAGCTCCTCCGGCGACTGGCCGGCCTTGAGACCGCGCTCCTGCAGCATGGTCCCCATGGCGCCGTCCAGCACCAGCACCCGCTCTCTCACCGCCTGCATAAACGGCATCTTCATGAAACCTCCGGTAACTGCTACTTTTTCTCGAGATCGAAATCCGGGACCAGCGGCTCCCTCAGGTCGAGGTGCCCCTTGAGAGTCTGGGGCACGGCGCCCCCGACCAGGAACTGCACCGCCTTGACCTGGGGGAAATCGGTCGCCACGGTGTCGACGATGGAATAGACGGCCAGCATCTCGGCCGAGCTTCCCGCGGGGATCCCTTCCAGGAGCTCCGGCCCGAAATCTATCTCCGCCACCTCCCCCTTGAGGTTCACCCCGAGGACCTTGGCACCGGGGGGAAGCGTCGGGGCGAGGCTCCCCAAGGGGCCGCGGATCAACTCGTCCACTACGCTCTCGATGCTCTCCTCGGCGCTCTCCTCGATATCAGCCTCGCGACCCTCACGCACCAGGCGGTCACCGTCGGGCGAGGCGAAGAAGAGGGTGACCACGACGGTGCCGGCGGGAGCTGCCTGCGGCGGTTTTTCCACCTTGCGCGCGGCCGTCTCGTACTTCCTGAACACCAGCGCTCCGACCACCACGGCAAAGAGCACAAAGGCGAGCAGCAGGATCCCCTTGGCATTACTGGGTTTCTTCTTCACCGGTCCCTCCGTCCTGCATCTCCTGCTCCAGGTTCACCTGATAGACATCCCCCAGGCGCCCCCCGAGGAAGCGGTTTCCCACCCTGATGAAGCCGGCCGGGATATCGGTTACGTAGTAGTGGTGGTTCCCCTGCTCGCCTTCCGGTCGGAGCACCCCCTGGCCGGCGAGGATCTGCGTCACGGTCAGCGCCGTCTGCTCGGCGGAATCGACCAGGGTCACCCCGGGCCCCATCACCTCGGCGATGACCCCTTTCAGGATCGGGTAGTGGGTGCAGCCGAGCACCAGCGTGTCCACCCCCTGGTCCCTCAGTTCCTCCAGGTACATCCGGGCGGTCATGCGAGCCACTTCGTTATCCACCCACCCCTCCTCGGCCAGCGGGACGAAGAGCGGGCAGGCGCGCGTCACCACCTCGATCTCCGGGTTGATCCGCTTGATCGCCTTGGTATAGGCGGAGCTTGCGACGGTCGCGGCGGTGCCAATCACCCCCACCTTGCCGCTCGCCGTCACCCGCGCCGCGGCCCGGGCGCCTGGCTCGATAACGCCGACGACCGGAATGGAGAACTCCTTCTGCAGGGAGGCAAGCGCCACGGCCGAGGCGGTGTTGCAGGCGACCACCAGGAGCTTGATGTCGCGGCTGTAGAGGTAGCGGGCGATCTGGCGCGAGTAGCGGATCACCGTCTCCGGCGACTTGGTGCCGTAGGGAACCCGGGCGGTATCCCCGAAGTAGATGGTGTCTTCCTGGGGAAGTGCCCGCACCACCTCCTTGAGGACGGTGAGGCCGCCGACTCCCGAGTCGAATATGCCGATTGCTTTCCAGGGCACGGATGCTTCTCCCATTACGGTAAAACGTAAGACACGTCAAAGGCCTAATATCAGAGGACACGGGGGAACACAGAGGAAATCTGCCTCAAAGACTCCAGATCCTTTTAGGGTGAAGCCTGAAGTCTTTGATTATCCTCGGTGATCCTCGGTGTGACGCTCTGTGGTGAGGCTTTGGCCTGTTATGTGTAGGCCGGCTCAGAGTGAGGCGAAAATCTGCACCAGAGGGACCGCCAGGAACACGGCGGGGAGCAGGTTTCCCACCGGGAGCCGCTTGAGCCCCAAAAGGTCGAGGGAGATCGCCACGATCAAGAGTCCTCCCACCGCGTTCATCTCCTGCACCACCGCCGGAGTCAAGAGCCGCTGGGCCAGGCTCGCTCCCAGGGTGATGCCGCCCTGGTACAGCAAGAGCGGCAACGCGGAGAAGAGCACACCGACCCCGAGCGTGGAGGCGAGCGCCACCGAGGCGACCCCGTCCAGCGCACTCTTGGCGTAGAGGATGTCCGGCCGGTGCCCGAGGCCGTCCTGCAGCGCCCCCATGATCGCCATGGCTCCCACGCAGTACAAAAGGCTCGCGGTGACGAACCCCTCGGCGGTCCTGCCCCCCCCCTTGCAGCGGCGCTCGATGCAGACGCCGAACGCCTCCAGACGCGCCTCGATCCGGAGCAGCTCGCCCAAGAGCCCGCCGCCGACCAGGCTGCCTATGACGATCATCGGCTCGCGGCTCTTCAGGGCCAGCTGGACCCCGATCAGCAGCACGGCGAGCCCCAGCCCGGCCATGATGGTGCCGCGTACCCGTTCGGAGAAAAGGTGCCCCGCCTTGAGGCCGAGGCAGCCCCCCGCGAGTATTGCCGCGGCGTTAACCGTCGTGCCTAGCATGATCATCTGGCAAAGATAGTGAGTTGACCCCCGAAAGGCAAGCAAAAAGCGCCCGCGCCGGCCCCAGGGTGATCGGAAGCAGGCGATATAACACCATTACGAGTTGACAAAGGGAACATAAAATGGTTATATATGCGGCGTTTATCATAACACATAACTAGCTAAAAAATATATGTAATTCAGTGAACCACCTGTTTTGCCCTGACTGCACTTTGTTTTATATCCAGTAAACCCGGTTACCAAAGGAGAGGTGATGGAAGCACGGAAATTCAAGAAGGTAATGGCGGCCAACCGCGGGGAGATCGCGATCAGGATATTCCGGGCCTGCACCGAGCTCGGAATCAGCACTGTTGCCATCTACTCGGAAGAGGACAAGCTCTCTCTGCACCGCTACAAGGCGGACGAGGCGTACCAGGTCGGCAAGGGGAAAAAACCGATCGACGCCTACCTCGGCATCGACGAGATCATCGCCCTCGCCGTGAAACGCGAAGTGGACGCCATCCATCCGGGCTACGGCTTCCTGGCCGAGAACGCGGAGTTCGCCGACAAGTGCGAGGCAAACGGCATCGCCTTCATCGGACCCACGGGCGACATGCAGCGGGCGCTGGGCGACAAGGTGGCGGCGCGCAAGGTGGCCAAGGCCGCCGGGGTCGCCACGGTGCCGGGGACCGAGGAGCCGATCAGACACGAGGAGGAGGCGCTCATCTTCGCCAAGAACCACGGCTACCCGATCATCGTCAAGGCGGCGGCCGGCGGCGGCGGGCGCGGCATGCGGGTGGCCAACGACAAGAAGGAACTCCTGGAGGGGCTCCAGTCTGCTTCCAGCGAGGCGAAGGCCTCCTTCGGCGACGCATCGGTCTTCCTGGAGCGCTACCTGAAGAATCCCAAGCACATCGAGGTGCAGGTGCTGGGGGATGGCTACGGCAACCTGGTCCACTTCTTCGAGCGCGACTGCTCCATCCAGCGACGGCACCAGAAGGTTGTCGAGTTCGCGCCGTCCCTGGAGCTGCACGGCGACACCCGCCGTGCCCTGTGCGAGGATGCTCTGAAGATCGCCCGGCAGGTGGCTTACCGCAACGCCGGGACGGTGGAGTTCCTGCTCGACGAGGAGGGGCGCTACTACTTCATCGAGATGAACCCGCGTATCCAGGTGGAGCACACGGTGACCGAGATGATTACCGGCCGTAACCTGGTCCAGGCACAGATCCTGATCGCCGAAGGGAAAAGGCTCTCCGACCCGGAGATAAACATCCCCAACCAGGGAAGCGTGGAGATGCGCGGCTATGCCATCCAGTGCCGCATCACGACCGAGGACCCGGCCAACAACTTCGCCCCCGACTTCGGCGTCCTCTCCACCTACCGCTCCTCGGCCGGCTGCGGGGTGCGGCTCGATGCGGGGAACGCCTTCACCGGCGCCCAGATAACCCCGCACTACGACTCGCTGCTGGTCAAGGTGAGCGCCTGGGGTCTCAGCTTCGCAGCTGCCTCCCGTGTCATGAACCGCTGCCTGCAGGAGTTCCGCATCCGCGGCGTCAAGACCAACATCGGCTTTCTGGAGAACGTCATCTCCCACCCGGTCTTCGTGGCGGGAGAGTGCAACACCTCCTTCATTGACCACCACCCGGAGCTTCTGGTGATTAGGGAGAAGCAGGACCGGGCCAACAAAGTGCTCTCCTTCATCGGCGACGTCATCGTGAACGGCTCGCCCGGCGTCGCCAAGCCGCTGCGCTCCGCGGAGATGATCGAGGCGACGCTTCCCGAGATCGACCTGCTGGTGGCCCCACCCAAGGGCACCCGCGACATCCTGCGCGAGAGGGGCGCCGAGGGGCTCTCGGCCTGGGTCCTGGAGCAAAAGGGGCTCCTACTGACCGATACCACCATGCGCGACGCCCACCAGTCGCTACTGGCGACCCGGGTCAGGACCCACGATCTCTTGCAGATCGCCCCGGCGACCGCGCGCTTTGGCAGCAACCTCTTCTCGCTGGAGAACTGGGGTGGTGCCACCTTCGACGTTTCCATGCGCTTTCTGAAGGAAGACCCCTGGCAGAGGTTGCACGCCCTCTCCGAGGAGATCCCCAACGTCCTGTTCCAGATGCTTTTGCGCGGCTCCAACGCCGTCGGCTACACCAACTACCCGGACAACATCGTGCAGCGCTTCATCGCGGTCGCGGCCGAGGCGGGGATCGACGTCTTCAGAGTCTTCGACTCGCTGAACTGGACACCGGGCATGACGGTCGCCATGGATGCAGTGCGGAAATCCGGCAAGGTCTGCGAGGCGGCCATCTGCTACACCGGCGACATCTCGGACTCGACCCGCACCAAGTACCCGCTCACCTATTACGTCTCCATGGCGAAGGAGCTGGAGAAGATGGGGGCGCACATCCTCGCCATCAAGGACATGGCCGGCCTCTTAAAGCCGTACGCCGGCTACCAGCTTGTAAAGGCCCTGAAGGAGGAGATCGGCATCCCGATCCACCTGCACACCCACGACACCTCGGGAAACGGCGGGGCGCTCCTATTGATGGCCGCCCAGGCCGGGGTCGACATCGTCGATGCGGCGCTCTCCTCCATCTCGGGGCTCACCTCGCAGCCCAACATGAACGCACTGGTCGCAGCCCTGAAGGGGACCGAGCGCGATCCGATGGTGAACGAGCACGGGCTGCAGCAGCTGGCGAACTACTGGGAGACGGTGCGCGACTACTACGAGCCGTTTGAGTCGGGCCTTAAGAGCGGGACTGCCGAGGTGTACCACCACGAGATACCCGGCGGGCAGTACTCCAACTTCAAGCCGCAGGTGGCAGGCCTAGGGCTCATCGAGAGATGGGAGGAGTGCAAGGAGATGTTCCACAAGGTGAACAACATGTTCGGCGACCTGGTGAAGGTGACCCCCTCCTCCAAGATCGTCGGCGACATGGCGATGTTCCTGGTGAAGAACAACCTGGAGCCGGAGGACGTTTACGCCCCGGGCGCCGATTACGCCTACCCTGAATCGGTCGTCGGATTCTTCAAGGGGATGATCGGCCAGCCCTACCAGGGTTTCCCAAAGGATCTCCAGAAGATCATCCTGAAGGGGGAGGAGCCGATCACCTGCCGTCCCGGCGATCTCCTGGAACCGGCCGATTTCGAGGCGGTGCGCGCCGAGGCTGCGGCGAAGGTAGGACATCCGGTCTGCGACAAGGACCTCCTTTCCTACCTCATGTATCCGAATGTCTACACCGAGTTCGACAAGCAGCGCCAGGAGTTTTCCGACATCTCGGTGATCCCGACCCCGATCTTCTTCTACGGCCTGGAGCTGGGGCAGGAGACCTCCATCGAGATCCAGCCGGGGAAGACCCTGATCATCAAGCTGAACGCCATCGGGCGGGTCCAGTCCGACGGGACCCGGCAGATCTACTTCGAGCTGAACGGTAACGCCCGCTCCGTCAAGGTGCGCGACAATTCCATTAAAAGCGACCAGGCCGCGCACGTGAAGGCGGACCGGTTGAACCTGAAACAGATCGGAGCCCCCATGCCGGGCAAGGTTTTGAAGCTGAACGTGAAGCCGGGCGACAGCGTCAAGGTGGGCGATATTCTGGTGGTGACCGAGGCGATGAAGATGGAGACCAACATCAAGTCGAAGGAAGACGGCACGGTCGCCGAGGTGCTCTGCAAAGAGGGGGGGAGCGTCGAGAAGGAAGAGCTCATCATCGTCATGGCCTAAAGCGCCTGGCAAGCTGCGCGCAGCAGGTCGGTTACAAAAAGGGGGGGGCTTTGGCCCCCCCCTTTTTTGCTAAGACAAAACCTCACGTCAATTTCCTGGCGCTTTCCCCACCAAGGGCGCCGACGCTGCCCAAATTTCAGGCGATGCGGAGGAATAACTCCAAGTAGGTCCCGCTTTGGCTGGCCGGCGGCGGGTTGTCCACATGGTTATCCACAGCCGGGGTGTATTAAAGAACTCATGGTGACAGCGCTCTACGAACAAAACGCGCTAAGGCCCTGAAAGTTATCCACTTTTCTTCGACCCTGCCGCCGATCGCCAGAAGATTGACGCTTCCCTGATCCTTTGTGCTGAGTTTCTCCGTGCCTCGGGGGGAAATGATTACCTACAGATCCGGCAGCTGGCCCACAGTTACATAGCCCAGAGCCGCGAGGAGGGGGGGGTGCTCCGTCGGGCGCGCTCATGATTCATTTGACCTCCGCAGGCTGCCGGCTCTCAAGAGCGGAGATAGCAGGCAAGCCGAATGCTGGTAGAATTGAAGCGGAAAGGAAACCTTACTCTTTTAGCTGGAGGTGCCATATGTCCTGTACCATCGATCCCTTAGGGCTGGCGCAACGCATGGAAACCGCACCCAATCTGACCATACTTGACGTCCTGCTTCCCGAGCATTACCAGGCGCATCACATCCCCAAGGCGGTCAACGCCTGCGTTTACGAAGTCGTTTTCCTCGACACCGTGCAACGGCTGATCCCCGACAAGAGCGCACCGATCGTGGTCTACGACACGAGCCTGCGCAGCTTCGCCTCGGCCTCTGCCGCGGCGAAGCTGCGAGCCTGCGGCTATACCGATGTCTGCGAAATGGCGCAGGGGCTGGAGGGGTGGGTGGCCGCCGGATTGCCCCTGGAACCCAAAGGAGCCCAGATTTCCGGGGAGCCGCGGCTCATCGACAAGACGTACCAGTTAGACCGCGAGCGGAGCCTGGTCACCTGGTCCGGGAGGAATCTGGCAGGCAGGCACACGGGGAACCTGGCCATCTCTCAGGGCGAGCTGACCATAGCGAAGGGGCAGCTTACCGGTGGTCGGATTGTGATCGACATGAAAAGCATCAACGACCTCGACCTGCAGCAGTCCGATTACCGTAGCATGCTGGTCTCCCACCTGCTCTCCGAGGATTTTTTCGAGGTAGCGCGCTACCCGAGCGCTGAGGCACTCCTCAAGGGGTGGCGCCCCATTCCCGAAGCGACCCCGGGGCGCCCCAACTACCGGATCGATGCTGATCTCACCATCAAGGGGATCACCCACCCGGTCCAGTTCGCCGCGATCATCGCACCGCAGCCGGACTGCATCAAGGCCCAGGCGACGCTGGACATCGACCGGACGGCCTGGAACGTAAGCTACGGTTCAGGGAGGCTCTTCGAAAGACTGGGCATGCACCTGGTAAACGACATGGTTACCCTGGAATTTTTCCTGGTTGCGGTATAATCCGACGCATCCCGACTTTTCCATTGACCAAACAAAAAGGGCAACCTACCCGAGGTCGCCCTTTTTGCTGCGAACAAATGCCTCAGCGTCCCGCCCCGGGTCAGCCCAAGAGCCGGACCGCCTCCAGCAGGGCACCCAGGGTGAGACCCCGCTGCACCGCCTCGGCAAATGGGCCGCTGCCGGCCCGGTACAGGTCGTAGCTTGGCGAGCGCCCTTCCGGGTCGCTCACCAGGCGCGTCGCGACCACGCCGGCTTGAGAGAGCTGCGGCTGGGCGCAGCAGTTGGGACAGCCGGAAATGGCCCAGCTGAGCCCCCGCGCTGCCGGCCCCATTGCATCGAGAAGCTGGCCGGCGACCTCCCGGGTCGGGGCAAGCCCGGCGATGCATTCGTGGGTTCCCGGGCAGACCCGGAAGGTGACACGGTCGCGGGGCGCGTCGTCTGCGAAACCAGCCTCGCGCAGCGCCTGCTCCACCCGGGACTGATCGCAGCCGGCCTCTGGGTGCAGGGCGATGTTCTGGTCACCGGTCACCATCAGCATTCCGCCACAGTAGAGCCTGGCGATCCCGGTCAGGCTTGCGAGCCTGCTGCAGGAGAGCTCTCCGGCAAAGACCGGCACCTCCAGGCGGGCAGCACCTGCTTCAGCCACGGGAACCAGGCTCGCGCTGAGGCTCGGTGAGCTGGTCAGCTCTTCGTGGATCGCCGCGTTAGCGAGTACCAGCTGCCGGAAGACGTCCTGCCCAATCTGGCTCACGAAGTACTTCAGACGCTTGGGGGGCGGGGTATTCTCCTGGTAGAGCCTGACGATGGTCTCGATGAGCGGCAGCAGGCTCTCCTCGAGAACCCCCTGCGTCAGCAGGAATCCGGGCGTCGGTTCGCGCCCGAGCCCCCCTGCGACCCAGACGTCGAACCGCGACCGGCCGTCGTCCGAGGGGGCCTGGACCAGCCCCACGTCCTGGATCAGGTGGCGGCCGCTGGCCGTATCGGCCTCGATGCCGACCTTGAACTTCTTGGGGAGCTGCTCGAAGCGCGGGTTGCCGGTAAAGTGGCGGTGGATCCTTCTGGCAAGCGCCTCAAGGACCGGCGCCCCTGCAGCTCCCAGGGAGCCGCAGACCACGCCGCGCACGGCACCTCCGCAGGCGCCGCGGTTCACCAGGCCGACCGAGGCGAGCTGCGCCGCCACCGCCGGCAGGTCTGTTTCCGTCAGCCAGTGCAACTCGATACTTCCTCGCGTGGTGAGGTGCGCCAAGCCGCGGGCGAAACGTTCCGCAAGCTGCGCCACCTTGAGGGCCTGCTCGGAACTGATGATGCCGGCCGGCAGCTTGACGCGCTGCATGAAAAATCCTTTCTGGCGCTGGGGGTAGATCCCCTCCAGCCGCAGGTGCTGACGTTCTATGGCCATTCCGATGCTCTCCCTAAGCTCTTTCACTCCGTGCGCTCCGATGCCGATGTCCAACAGCGATGGGAGTGCCTGAAGTCTGTCCTAATGTGACTGCGGATAGTACATTTTCTTGCCCGCCATGTCACTCGATAATCCCAAAAAAACATCCCGCGCTATCCGTTACTCCCCTAGGAACCCCAGCAACTCCCGGTGGAAGAGTTCCTTCGCCTCGAAATGCGGGATGTGCCCGACGTTTGGCACCTCCACCAGGCGGGAATTAGCAATGAGCCGCGCCGTCTTGCGACCGAGCTCCGGGTACTGCCCGGCGACCGGAAGCAGCGCCTTGGGAAGCCGCCCCTTACCGACCACGGTCCGGTCGGACTGGCCGATCACCAGCAGGGTCTTCATGCGCAGGTCGCCGAACTCGTGACAGACCGGCTGTTCGTAGATCATCTGGTAGGTGAGGGCGGAGCTGAGCGCCTGGCGCGGGTATTCACCGCTGAGCCGCATCCGGAGAGCTACCGTGGCGAAAAACTGGTCATACTCCGGCTTCCAGTTAACGTAATAACTCCGGTTGTAGGCGCGGAGCGCCTGCTCGGAGGCGTTCAACTCGTTTTTGTAGGCCTCCTCCAGCGGGAGGTAGGGGACCAGCTCGCGATAATCCTCCAGCCCGATCGGGTTTTCCAGGACGAGGTAGCTTACCGTCTCGGGGTACATGAGGGCGAAACGGGTGGCCAGCATCCCCCCCATCGAGTGCCCCACCACTGCCAGCCGCTGCACCCCGAGGCTCTCCAGGAGCCTTTTCGTGTTGGACGCCAGCAGATGGAAGCTGTAATGGATATTGGGCTTGGCCGACTTGCCGAAGCCGATTTGGTCGGGGACGATCACCCGGTAACCGTTTGCCGAGAGCAGCGCGATGGTATCCTTCCAGTAGGCTCCGAAGAAGTTCTTGCCGTGTAACAGCAGCACCGACTTTCCGTTACCCTTACCCGCAGGCGCCACATCCATGTACGCCATTTTCAGATCCTGTCCTTCGATAGTGAGCGGCAGGAAATGCACCTGGTACGGATAGTCATAGCCTTCCATGGTGATAGAGAGCGGCTGCAGTTCGTCGGCACCTGCGGTTGCCGGATACTGGAGCAGCAGGGCTGAGCAAAGGAGGGACGCAAGAATCCATGAGCAAAAAAATGTCTTATTGTCAGTCGGTTTCATAGTTGTGTTACCTCAGTCTTACCGTCATTAACGTGCCACGGCAAACTCCCGTGAACGCCTCCCGGAATAGTACCATCTTTTAACAGGGAGCACCATTTGCGATCAGACAAAAAGGCTCAGGCAGTAGCGGCATTCCAGCCGCGATTTATTCCGCCCGTGAGGACGCCCGTGCGGGATTTACTCCTTGAAGCGTATCTCCTTGATGAGAGGGCAACCAGAAGCATTGAAAACAGCAAGGTATGCCGGTACAATACTGTATCGCCTCATAGGGGACATCCCCTTTCTTGATCCCCGACACCAGAGCCTACGCGAGGAAAACGCCATGCATGATACCCTGCATCCCACCATCCATCAGAAAGACTATACTCCCCCGGATTACCTGATCGAAACCGTCGAGCTCTGCTTCGACCTGAAGCCGGAACTGACGCGGGTCGTTTCCAGGCTCTCGGTGCGCGCTAATTATGACCGGAGCGCGGGGGTGCGGCCGCTTGTGCTGGACGGCGAGGAGCTCAGGCTCGTCTCCCTCAAGCTAAACGGTGAGGAAATCCCCGCCACGCGCTACCAACTCACCGAGGAGCGGCTTGCCCTCCCGGGGCCACCCGAGAGCTTCACCCTGGAGGTGACCACCGAGATCAGCCCGCAGGCGAACACCGCTCTCTCCGGGCTCTACGCCTCGGGACCGATGCTCTGCACCCAGTGCGAGGCCGAGGGGTTCCGGCGCATCACCTATTTTCTGGACCGCCCTGACGTGATGGCGGCCTACACGGTCACGCTGCGGGCCGACCAAAAAAGTTGCCCGGTGCTTCTCTCCAACGGCAACCGGGTGGCCCAAGGGGAGCTTCAGGAGGGGCGCCACTTCGCCACCTGGCACGACCCGTTCAAAAAGCCCTGCTACCTCTTCGCCCTGGTAGCGGGCGACCTGGTCCATAGTGCCGACCGTTTCAGCACCATGACCGGCCGCCAGGTGAACCTCGAGATCTACGTGGAAGAAAAGAACCGGGGCAAGTGCGGGCACGCCCTCAGGTCGCTTGAGCGCGCCATGCGCTGGGACGAGGAAAAGTTCGGCCGCGAGTACGATCTCGACACCTACATGATCGTCGCCGTGGACGACTTCAACATGGGCGCCATGGAGAACAAGGGGCTCAACATCTTCAACTCCAAGTACGTGCTCGCCAGCCCCGAGAGCGCCACGGATGAGGATTACCAGGCGATCGAGGAGGTTATCGGTCACGAATACTTCCACAACTGGACCGGCAACCGGATCACCTGCCGCGACTGGTTCCAACTCTCCCTCAAGGAGGGGCTTACCATCTTCCGCGACCAGGAGTTCTCGGCAGATATGGAGTCCCGCCCGGTGAAGCGGATCGCCGACGTGAAGGCGCTGAGAAGCGCCCAGTTCGCCGAGGACGCGAGCCCCCTGGCCCACCCGGTGCGCCCGGAATCCTACGTGGAAATCAACAACTTCTACAGCATGACCGTCTACCACAAGGGGGGCGAGGTGATCCGGATGCTCTGCGCCCTGCTCGGCCAGGACGGCTTCCGGTCGGGAATGGACCTCTACTTCGAACGGCACGACGGCCAGGCGGTGCGGGTCGACGAGTTCGTCCAGGCGATGGCCGACGCGGGCGGGCGGGACTTTTCCCAGTTCATGCGCTGGTACGACCAGGCGGGGACCCCGCTCTTGACGGTCAGCGACAGCTACGACGAGCAGGCCCGCAGCTACACCCTCACGGTGACCCAGAGCTGCCCCGCCACACCCGGTCAGCCGGAGAAAAAGCCGTTCCACCTGCCTCTCGCCATGGGGCTTTTGGGGCGCGACGGCCGGGAGTTCGCGCTGCGGCTGGCCGGGGAGGCAAATGCCTCGGGGAGCACGCGGCTCTTGGAGCTGCGCCAGGAAACGGAAAGCTTCCGGTTCCTTGACATCGATTGCCGCCCGGTCCCCTCGCTACTGCGAAACTTCTCGGCGCCGGTCAAGCTCGACTACCCCTACTCCGAAGCAGACCTGAACCTCCTGATGACCCATGACAGCGACCCGTTCCAGCGCTGGGAGGCAGGGCAGATCCAGGGGGTGCGGCTCATCACCGCCTTGGTGGCCGACTACCAGGCGGGACGCCCCTTAGTGGTGAGCGACCCTTTCGTGGCGGCCTTCGGAGAGCTGCTCGCCGATGCGAAGCAGGACCGCGCCTTCCTCGCCGAGGCCCTGACGCTGCCGGCCGAGAGCTACCTGGCCGAACAGCTGGAGGTGATCGACCCGGTGGCGATCCATGCGGCGCGGGAAATGGTGCGCGCCACCCTCGGCGAGCGCCTGAGGGGTGGATTCCTGGCAGCGCGCGAGGCGTGCGCCCCACGCGCGCCCTACCGGCCCGACGACGGCCTGGCCGGCTGCCGCAAGCTCAATAACCTCTGCCTTTCCTACCTGATGGCGACCGGGAGCCCGGAGGCGATCGCTCTCAGCCTTGCCCAATTCCAAAGGGCCGACAACATGACCGACAGCCTCGGGGCAATCGCCAACCTGGCCGGCTGCGACTGCCCGGAGCGGGTCGAGGCACTCGGCGCGTTCTACGCCAGGTGGCGCGAGGACCGCGGCGTCATCGACAAGTGGTTCGCCCTGCAGGCAACCTCCCGACTCCCCGGCACCCTCTCCGAGGTGCTGGCGCTCATGGAGCACCCCGATTTCGACATGCGCAACCCGAACCGGGTCCGCTCGCTGGTCGGCGCCTTCAGCCAGGGAAACCAGGTGCGCTTCCACGAGGCGGGGGGCGCCGGTTACCGGTTCCTTGCCGACCAGATCCTGCGGCTTAACAGCATCAACCCGCAGATCGCGGCCCGCATGCTGACCCCCTTCAGCCGCTGGCGGCGCTTCGACCCGGCCCGCCAGGAACTGATGAAAAAGGAGCTGGCGCGCATCCTCGCCGAGCCGGGACTGGCACGTGACATCTACGAACTGGCGGAAAAGAGCATCTAAAGACCAACTACGCAGCAAAAAAGCACAAAACACACAAAAACGCTTCTTTTTTGTGACATTTTGTGCTTTTTTGTGGCTGGTGTTCGCACGTGGGAGAGAGTGACCTGCAATGGAAAATTTCGTACTGATCGGCGTGTTCGTCCTGCTCGGGATGCTGTTCCAGCGGCTCAAGGCGTTCCCCAAGGACACGGCGCAGGTCCTCAACATGTTTGCCATCTACGTATCCATGCCGGCCTTGGTGCTCCTCAAGGTGCCCCAGATCGCCTTCTCGCGCACTGCCCTGATCCCCCTGCTGGTACCCTGGGGTATGCTGCTCTGCTCCGGGGCGCTGGTCTTGTTCGCGGCGCGCCTCTGGCACTGGACGCGCGGCATGGTCGGGGTGCTGCTCCTGATCATCCCTCTGGGGAACACCTCCTTTCTCGGCATCCCGATCGTGCAGGCCTTCTTCGGAGCACCCGGCCTGCCGCACCTGATCATCTACGACCAGCTCGGCACCATGCTGATCTTCTCCAGCTACGGCTCCGTCATCCTCGCCATGTACGGCCGCGAAGGGGCGCTCGACATCCCCGCGATGGCGCGCCGCATGATGCTCTTCCCGCCCACCATCGCGCTTTTGGCGGGGTTTGCCCTGCGCCCCTGGCCCTACCCGCCGCAGCTTGAGCAGGGGCTGCACAACATCTCCCTCACCCTGGTCCCCCTGGTGATGACCGCCATCGGCTTTCAGCTCCGGCTCCGGTTGCAGGCCAGGGTGTTCGCGCCGCTTAGCTTCGGGCTCGCGGTAAAGCTGATCGCCTCGCCGCTGATCGCCTATGCCGTCTGCCGCCTGGCGGGGGCGAGCGGTACGGCGGTCGAGGTCTCCGTCATCGAGGCCGGCATGCCTCCCATGGTGACCGCAGCAGCCCTCGCGGTGGTGGCGGGGATGGACGCCGAACTCTCGGTGGCCCTAGTCGGGGTGGGGATCGTCCTCTCCTTCGCCACCCTTCCCGCACTCTACTGGTTCCTGCAACTCTGCCGCTGACGGGGGTGTGCTAGCTCGGCACCCCGGCGAGTTTCAGGATGAGGGACCAGGCCTTTTCGTTGACCGGCTGCACCGAGAGGCGGCTCCGGTTCAAAAGCGGCAGCCCCGAGAGTTCCGGGATCCCCTTCAGCTCGGTGAGGGTGACCGGGCGCGGCAGCTCACGCACGAAGCGGATATCCACCATGTACCAGACCGGCTTCTCGATCGTTGCGCGCGGGTCGAAGTGGTCACTCTCCGGGTCCAGGGCGGTGCAGTCGGGGTAACCCGCCTTGACCACCTCGGCGATGCCGACCACCGCCGGCTCAGCGATGTTGGAGTGGTAGAAAAGCACCCGGTCACCAACCTTTACCTCGTCGCGCAGGTAGTTGCGCGCCTGGTAATTCCGGACGCCGTCCCAGTGTTCCGTGGCATCCCTGCGCTGTTTCAGGTCGTCGAGGGAGAAGCTGGAGGGCTCCGATTTGAAGAGCCAATAATGCTGGTCAGTCATTTGAGTTTCCCCTTTCTGCCCTCCCGCTCCCGGTCCGGCCGCTTCAGCCAGGGCCGCTTTGGCGGAGGAGGCCAGCAGCGCAGCGCAGCGCCAACGGGGGATTGAACGCTTAGGCTTTGGTCCTACCGAATAGGGCTGCACCACACTATTATCAGTTTTTTCTCCTTCGGTAAAGGACACGATGCCGGGAGCTAACCCCTCCCTCTCTTCGCCTTCAGCCGTTTCAGCAATTCCGGCAATTCCAGGGTGTTCAGCACGTCGCCCTGCTCCAGCCAGCCCCGCTGCGCCACGGAGATCCCGTAATGTAGGGTGTCGAACTGGCTGATCACGTGGAGGTCGCTGTTGATGACCAGCGTCACCCCGAGCTCCTTGGCCCGCCGGACCTGCACGTCGTTCAGGTCGAGGCGCAGCGGGTAGCAGTTGATCTCGAGCGCCGTGCCGGTCTCCCCGGCAACCCGCAACAAAAGCTCCATGTCGAGTTCGTAGGCCTCACGCTCGCCGATCAGCCGCCCGGTGGGGTGGGCTATCACGGAAACAAAAGGGTTCCTCATGGCGGAAACCAGACGCGCGGTCAGTTGCTCCCTGCTCTGGTTGAACCCGGAATGAAGCGCTGCGACCACGGTGTCGAGCTTTTTCAGGACCTGGTCGGGGAAGTCAAGGCTCCCGTCCAGACCTATGTCCATTTCGGTGCCGCGCAGCACCCGGAACCCCTTTTGTTCCCGATTGAAGGCGGCGATCTCTTCGCCCTGCTCCATGAGCCGCTCGACGCTTAGGCCACGGGCCACCCCGAGCCCCTTGGAATGGTCGGTCAAAGCAAGGTAGGAGAGGCCCCGCCCCCTGGCCGCCGCGGCTATCTCCGCCAGGTTGTGGGCGCCGTCGCTCCACTTGGAGTGGACATGGAGGTCCCCGCGCAGGTCGGAGAGCTCGACGAGTCTCGGGAGCCTCCCCGCCGCGGCAGCCTCCACCTCGCCCCGGTCCTCGCGCAGTTCAGGGGGAATGAAGGGGAGGCCGACCAGCCGGTACAGGTCCTCCTCCTCGGCTCCGCCCAGGCGCTGGTCGTCCCCATCCCGGAAGATGCCGTACTCGTTGATCTTCAGGCCGCGCTTCAGCGCCATCTCCCTTAGGCGCACGTTGTGCGGCTTGCTCCCGGTGAGGTAGGCAAGCGCCGCGCCGAAGGATGACGGCTCCACCACTCGCAGGTCCACCTGCACCCCTTCGCGCAGGGTCACGCTGGTGCGGGTAAGCCCGTGCATGATGACCGCCTCCACCTGGGGAAGCGCGACGAAGGCCGCCATGACCCCGGCCGGGTCGGGGGAGGTGGCGACGAGGTCGATATCCTTGACGCTCTCCCTCCTGCGCCGGATGCTCCCGGCTATTTCGATCCGCTCCAGGGCGGCCCGCTTTTTCAGTGACTCCACCAGATCCAGGGCGGCCGGGAGCATGCGTCCCAGCGGCCGCCGCTCCCGGCCCCGCTTCACCGCGGCGATCCCCTTGAGGATGTTTTCCTCGGTCTTTTGCTGGATGCCCCGGACGCCCGCCAGTCGGTGCTCGGCTGCCGCCAGCTCCAGCTCATCGAGGCTGGTCACCCCGGCGCTGTCGTAAATGGTCTTGGCTGTTTTGGGGCCCAGGCCCGGAACGGCAAGCAGTGCAAAAAGCCCGGGCGGCACCTCGCGCTTCAGCTCTTCGTAGCTGGAGACGGTGCCGGTACGGAAGAACTCCTCGATCTTGGAGGCCAGGTCCGTTCCTACCCCGGGAATCTCCAGGAGTTCCTTGTGCGACAGCTCCGCCAGGTCCCGGGTAAGCGCCTGCAGGTTGAGCGCCGCCTTGCGATAGGCCCTGATCTTGAACGGGTTCCCGTCCTTGATCTCCAGGATATCGGCGATATCCTCGAACACGCGCGCGATTTCCCTGTTTTTCATGCCTCCGCCCGTCGCCACCGAAAGAGAGCTGCCTTGCCCGGTCCCTCCCGGGTTGGGAGCGACAGGAGCCCGAAATCTGCGATACACCAAGATAATTTTTGGGAACGCGGGAGCCGGCAAGCTACCCATCGCGAGGGAGGTATTGTCCCGGGAGTAATCTGAAGGTTACGCTGTCAGAAGTGTCTCAAACTCGCTACTATGACCCAAGAGAGAAAGATTATGGCGATACGCGTTAAAAAAACTCCAGTTTCCGGCACGTGTGCCGATAGGTCATACTGTCATTCAGAATCCTGATTGGAGCCCAACCTCGGTTAACCTGGAAGACTCAGACTGACCCGTGGGAGTGTCCTCCAGGACGGGAAAATCGCTACAGGTATGAATTCTTAGGCAGAGCGTTTAGTTGTCAGTTAAAGAGACCAGAACGAAACATTCAGGGTGAGTCATGATTGAACAACGGCAGTTCCATCGGGTAAAGTTGACGGAGAAATCTGCTCTCGTTTACCAGGACACCATCTACCAGGGAGAGCTGGAAAACATTTCCCTGAATGGTGCGGTAATCAGCATCGAGGATGGCGTCTCCATACCGACGGGAGCGATCTGCCTTTTGATCGTGTATCTCAAAGGAGAGGTCAACCCGCTCAGGCTGAACGTCGAGGTCATCCACAACAACCTTGCCATGCTCGGCATGAGGTTTGTCCCCCTGGATGAGTACGGTCAAAACCGCCTGGTGCACCTGGTGGAGAAATTCACCACCGAGCCTGAGAAACTGGTGACCGAGCTGGAGTCCATCAAGTGGCACATAGCCAACTACCTGCGCGCTTCCTGAACTGACGCTTTCGGAGCTACGCCGCCTCAGGAACCCCGTCTTGCCACTGGGAAAGGTTCTCACTTCCCGGCCTTGTCTCCCCAAAGCTCCTTGAGCCTCTTGTCACGACCGCAACTGGTGCGGTAGTACTTGTACCTTATCGGGTTCTTCTTGTAATAGTGCTGATGGTACTCCTCCGCCGGATAGAATTCTCCGGCGGGGACGATCTCCGTGAGCACCGATCCCTTGAAGGGTTTGTTCTGTTCCAGTGCCTTTTTGGACTGCAGCGCGAGCCGATGCTGCTCCTCGTTATGATAGAAGATGGCACTCCGGTACTGGTTGCCCGCATCGCAGAACTGACGGTCCTTCGTGGTCGGGTCGATGTTGTGCCAGTAACGATCGAGGAGCTTGCCGTAACTGATCTTGGCGGGATCGTACAGCACCTGGACGCTTTCGGCATGTCCGGTCCCCCCGGCCGAAACCTCCTGGTAGGTCGGGTTCTTCTGGTGCCCCCCGGTGTAGCCGGAGGTCACCGAAACGACGCCGGGCAGCTCGTCAAAGGGATGTTCCATGCACCAGAAGCAGCCACCGGCAAAGGTCGCTATTTGCAGCTGGCCGGCCGGGGGCGCCTTCTGGGGCGCGGCGTCGCTGGCTGCCCTGCCCCAATCGGCCGCAAGGAAGCCTGCTATCAGCAATAAAACCGCCAACATGGTTGTTTTCATAGCTTCACCTCTTTCGGTAATCTCACCTGTCCAGCACCCGACGCTTCTCCCTCTCCTGCAAGGGACGTGATGGGGCGGGCAATCGTCACTTGGTCGCCACGAACTGCAGCGCCGCGGAGTTCATGCAGTAGCGCAGCCCGGTCGGCTTCGGTCCGTCATCGAAAACGTGGCCCAGATGGCCGCCGCAGCGTCGGCACAACACCTCGGTGCGGGTCGAGAAAAAACTCTTGTCGACCTGGGTTTTGATGTTTTCCGGGGCAATCGGCCGGGTGAAGCTGGGCCAGCCGGTGCCGGACTCGTATTTGTCCTCGGACCGGTACAGATCCAGCCCGCACCCGGCACAGCGGTAGATCCCGTGCTCGTGGCTGGTGGCATACTTTCCGGTGAAGGGACGCTCGGTCCCCTTTTCCCGCAACACATGGAACTGCTCGGCTGTGAGGATCTTCTTCCATTCTTCCTTGGTTTTTACCACTTCGTCGCTCATGACATAGGTCCCTTTTCCCGCTGAATAAACCCTGATCTGCGCTGCGGCATCCGCCATCTTGGGCTGCAGGCCGAAGCCGCCCGTAACGAGGACCGCGGCCGTGACACAGAGAAACAGTAACCCCGCTAACAGCGCTGCAAATTTCATGGCCCTCCTCCATGTTGCCGTTGGTGTTTTCCCATTCGAGTCCCTGAAGATAAGGATAACACAGGGAAACAAATAAAACAGTGGCGGGGGTGCGCGCTGCCGAAGGCCAGCCGAACCGAGCCGCTCCACCAGCCACCACTTGAGATTCCGGAAATGCCTGCTACAGTTAGAAAAGCTTAAGATTGCCACACCGGGTGCCCAGTCGATGATCCTGCACCCAAGGAGTCAGCGTCTTGATCTTGCCGCTCCCTATCCCCATCTTCGCTGTCGGGCTCCTCATCGGCCTGATCCTTTCCCCCCTTTTCACCCGCGCGTACCACGCCCCCGGGGTGCAACGCCTCATTGACGCCATGTCGCGAAACGTTTCGGCACTGCTCTCCTGGCTGTTCCGTGCCCTGGGCAAAAACAACCTGGCTCACCAAAGGGGGTTTGCGCGCCCGGATCCAGGCCTGCACCCGATCGACCCGCGCGAGCAGCAGATCAGCGATTCGGCCCAGGCGGTGCGGAGCATCCTGCTGATCCTGACCGCGGTCATCGAGCGCACCGAGCAGGCGGCCAGCGAGTCGTCCCTGGCGCTAAAAAAACTGCGGGAGAGCTTCGATCGGGCCGGTCTTCCAGCCGAAGTGGCCGCGGCCACCTCGCTGCTTACCGAGCAGATAGACCGCATGATCTCCAACAATGTCAGCCTCAAGGTGAAACTTGCCAGCTCCCAGGAAATGCTCGCCTCCCAGCAGCGCCAGATCGAGATGCTGCGCACGGCCGTTCTGGTGGATGGCATGACTCGGCTGGCCAACCGGAGCTACTTCGACGATAAGCTGGCCGAAATGATCAGATTGCGGCAGCGCTATGAGGAGCCATTTTTCCTCATTCTTCTCGATGTCGACAATTTCAAGGGGATCAACGATTCCTACGGCCACCAGGCCGGAGACCGCATTCTGAAAGAGGTCGCCTCCCGGACCCGGTCAGCGCTGCGCGAAAGCGATTTCCTGGCGAGGTTCGGGGGCGACGAATTTGCCCTGATCCTGATCAAATCCACGCCGCAGGCGGCGACCGAGGTGGCGAAAAAACTCTGCAACAGGATCCGTGACAGCCGGTTTCTGGTCGATGCCGTCGAGTTGAAGGTGACGCTTTCCATCGGCATTGCCGAGGCCGTGGCGTCCGACACCAGCGAAAGCCTGCTGGCCCGAGCCGATGCCGCACTGTACCGCGTTAAGGAAAGCGGCCGCAATGGCGTGGTCTTCGCGGAGACCCCGGCGCTGGCGGCGCCAGCCTCAGCCTGACTGGTTTCCGTACTTAAAGCCTACCCGCTTTGCTCACCCCCCCGAACTTTTTCCCAGCTCCCCTTGCCCGTCGGCTGCGCGCCATGCGCCGGCCGCGCGCCCGTCGGAATCGGGTAAAAAGGGTGCAGCCGTTTTTTTCCATTGTAGAGCGTTCTATTATCATTAATAATAATGGCGCTGCATATGTCCGGTGGAGGTGGTATGAAAAAACTTTTGTTGCTGCTCCTGTTGCTTGCCTCTGCTGCCTACGGTGAGATCTATACCTGGAAGGATGCCCGCGGTACGCTGTACTATACCAACAGCCTGCACGAGATTCCGGCCCGCTACCGGTCCGGAACAAAACTGCTGGATGTGGCGACAGGCAAGAAGTCGCCGCTTACCGGCGCACAACTAGCCGGGCAGAGCGGTCCGGCCGCGACTCCTGCCCAACAGTCGACGGGCCAGCAGGGAGCGCCTCAGCAGGCGCGGGTTCAGCAGACCCCGGCGGCCGGTCCCCCGCCGACCAGTCCCGCAGGCGCCGGTCCCGCGGCGGGGGCGACCGGCGCTCAGCCACCCCTATCGCGGGCGCAGAGAAAAGCCCTGGCGCGGCAAGGCCGCAGCGCGGTCCACGAGGAACAAGGTTTAGGGAGGTGATCACATGGGCAAATTTCTAGCGGTGTCCGGCGCACTCTTCATCCTGCTGGCGGGACTGGCACATGCCGATGATGCCGTCAGCTGCAAGGGAACCATCACCAGCAAACAGGGTGAGGGGCTGGTGCATCAATCTTTTCGCTTCGAGATCGCCGAGGTCACCGGCAACGATTTGAGGGACGTGCTGGATAAGTGCAAGAAGATCGTGCAGCAAAAACAGAATAAGGCGGGCCGCGCCAACCCCGCCATGGCATTCAGGAAGTTTTCGGATCTCGACTTGACCTGCAGCAAGGGAGCCGAGAAGTTTCAGGTCCGCCACGCGATGCAGACCAGCCCCTGAAGCTCCCTGAGGACCGCCGGCGGCCGGGCCGCCTACCTTTTCAGGGCGAGGTCCGTCAGCCCTGCCGAAAGAAGGTCAGACCGAAGGGTTCTCAATCCCCCGTTATCGCATCCGCCCGTTCAATTGCGGCTTGCACCTACCAGCTCACCAACAATACCAGGACGCTCCCGGAGATAAGCTTAGAAAGCGGCAGAATTTGGCCAGCGATCAGGCCTTCGCCTGCAGGGCCAGAGCTACTGAAAGTATCGTCGGGCAGAAAACCAGGTTCAGGCTGTTCCCGAACGTCGGTCGAGTCATGAGGCCCACGGATAAGGTCAGTCAGCAGCCACTGGCTAAGAGAAATAAACCGCAATATCGTTGCGTGGACATGTTCCATGGCGTTTTTCATTGTTGAATGCCTGTCACAATGACACATCAAGGCTTGCTGTTGTAAATGACGAAGCTCCCGGCAAGGCAGATACCCGTCTCTTCTCGTCTGGGGCGGATAATTCGGTTTTTTTTTGATTTCGATATGCTATTGTAAACGGCAACCTCGTGTAGTTATCTTCACTACGGATCGGCAACTGTGTTCTCATCGGTACAACCATGACCCGGCGCACCAGGCACCACCGCACGGCGCCGACCAGAACGCCGCCCCCCCGCCGGGCGCCCTGGCCCCTGCTCAGGACACTCATCGTCTGTGCCTGCCTAATGTTTTTTTCGGCCGGCCGCCCCGCCCGCGCCAGCGTCGAGCCCCCGCCCGCGGGCGCGAAGCCGAGCGCCGCCAGAACGGTGATCGTCGGCGGCAACCGGGCCTACCCCCCCTACGAGTTTCTGGACGGCAACGGCAGGCCCGCAGGATACAATGTCGACCTGACCCGTGCCATCGCCGACGTCATGGGGATGAAGGTCGAGTTCCGCTTCGACGCCTGGTCCAAGCTCCGCTCAAGCCTCACCGAGGGGAAGATCGACATCCTGCAGGGGATCTCCTTTTCCGAGGAGCGCACCCGGAGCATCGACTTTTCCCCGCCCCACACCATCGTGCACCACGCCATCTTCGCCCGCCGCGGCACCCCCGTGGTCTCCTCGCTGGAGGGGCTGCGCGGCAAGAAGGTGGTGGTGTTTCGTAACGGCATCATGCACGACTCCCTGCTGAGCCTTGGCTTGGGCGCCGACCTGATACTCACCGACTCCCCGGCCGACGCGCTGCGGCTTCTTGCCGCCGGGCGCTGCGATTACGCCGCGGTGGCGAGCCTCCCCGGGATGTACCTGATCCACGAGCTGCGCCTCTCCAACCTGGTGCCGGTGGCCAAGAACGTCGCCGCCGAGAAGTACTGTTACGCAGTCAACAAGGGCAACGCCGAGCTTTTGACCCGCTTCAGCGAGGGGCTCGCCATCCTGCAGCAGACCGGGCAGTACCAGGCGATCTACGACAAGTGGCTCGGCGTGCAGGAACAGCCCCGCGTCACCCGCGAGCGGGCCATGAAATACGGAGCCCTAATGCTCTTGCCGCTGCTCTGCATCCTGGTCGCCACCGGGGTCTGGTCCCGGACCCTGCAGCACCGGGTCGCGGAGCGGACCGAAGAGCTGGCCCAGGAGGTCGCCGAGCGCAACCGCGCCCTGGAGGAGCTGAGGCTGCACCAGGACAAGCTGATCCAGGCCGACAAGATGGCGACCCTCGGCATCCTGGTGGCCGGGGTGGCCCACGAGGTCAACAACCCCAACGGGCTCATCCTGCTGAACCTCCCGATCCTTAGGGACGTCTACGGCGACGCCCTGGAGGCCCTGGAAGAGCGCTACCAGGAGGAGGGTGACTTTCAGCTGGGGGGGCTCCCCTACTCGCGGATGCGCCTGGAGGTGCCCCACATGCTGGAGGACATGAGTATCGGTGCGGCGCGCATCAAACGGATCGTCGAGGACCTCAAGGATTACGCGCGCCAGGACGCGGCGGCGCGCCGGGAGCCCTTTGACCTGAACTCGGTGACCCAGGCGGCGCTGCGACTGGTGGAGACCTCGATCCGCAAGGCGACCGCGCAATGCGTCGCAGACTACTGCGCAGAGCTCCCGCAGATTGAAGGCAACGCGCTGCGCATCGAGCAGGTGATCGTCAACCTCCTGATCAACGCCTGCCAGGCACTCCCCTCCAGCGAGCGCGGCATCTACCTCGCCACGAGCTTTGACCGGGAAGCTGGGGTGGTGCGGCTCACCGTCAGGGACGAGGGCGTCGGCATACCGCCCGAGTCCCTGAACCGGCTCACCGACCCCTTCTTCACCACCAAGAGGGAGAGCGGCGGCACCGGCCTCGGTCTCTCCATCTCGTCCGGCATCGTCCAAGAACACGGCGGGAGCCTGCGCTTCGACTCGCCCCCCGGCCAGGGGACCACCGCTACCCTTACCCTGCCCCTGTCCAAGGAGGAGCACGCCTAGATGACGCAATCCCTGATACCCAATTTCTCCATTTTATTGGTGGACGACGAGCCGGCCTGGCTCCGCTCGGTGAGCCTCACCCTGGCCCGCGCCGGAATCAACAACATCCTCACCTGCGCCGACAGCCGGGAAGTCCCGGAAATCCTGGCCCAAGGGAAAGTGAAGCTCGTGCTCCTCGACCTCACCATGCCGCACCTGCCGGGCGAGGCGCTCCTGACCCTCATCGCCGAGCGCCACCCGGAGCTTTTGACCATCGTGGTGAGCGGCATGAACCAGATCGAGGATGCGGTGCGCTGCATGAAGCTCGGGGCCTTCGAGTATTTCGTGAAAACGGTGGAGGAGGACCGCCTGGTGACCGGCGTGCTTAGGGCTATCCGGATGCTGGAACTGGAGCGCGAGAACCAGGCCATCTCCGACCGCATCCTCTCCAGCGAGCTGCGCCACCCGGAGGCCTTCGTCAACATCGTCACCGGCGACCGCGCCATGCTCGGAATCTTCAACTACATCGAAGCGGTGGCCGTGAGCCGGCAGCCGCTGCTCATCACCGGGGAAAGCGGGGTCGGCAAGGAGCTGGTGGCTCGCGCCGTGCACGAACTCTCCGGCAACTCCGGGCCGCTCATCGCGGTGAACGTCGCCGGCCTGGACGACACGGTCTTCGCCGACACGCTCTTCGGGCACGTCCGGGGCGCCTACACCGGGGCCGAGCAGGCCCGGCGCGGCATGATCGAGGAGGCGACCGACGGCACCCTCTTTCTGGACGAGATCGGGGACCTGAGCATCCCGTCGCAGGTCAAGCTTTTGCGTCTGATCCAGGAAGGGGAGTATTTCCCGCTCGGCAGCGACCGGCCCAAGAGGCTCAAGGCCCGCATCATCGTAGCCACCCACCGCGACCTGCGCACCAAGGAGGAGGCCGGGGAGTTCCGCCGCGACCTCTATTACCGGCTGCGCACCCACCAGATCCTGCTCCCGCCCCTGCGCGAGCGCGCCAGCGACATCCCGCTGTTGCTCGATTTCTTCCTGGGCGAGGCGGCCAACTCGCTGGGCAAGAAAAAGCCGACTCCCCCCAAGGAACTCGCCCAGCTGCTCGCCACCTACAGCTTTCCCGGCAACATCCGGGAGCTGCGGGCGATGGTCTACGACGCGGTCAGCGTGCACCGGGAGCGCATTCTCTCGCTGGACACCTTCATCAAGGCGATCGGCCCGGCTAGGACCCGAAGCGAGGTCGCAGCCGCGCCGGACCGCAGCATCTTCTCCGGCATCGAGCGCCTGCCGACCTTCAGCGAAGCGGCGGAACTCTTGGTGACCGAGGCGATGGCCCGCTCCGGCGGCAACCAGACCATCGCCGCCCGGCTGCTCTGCATCTCGCAGCCCGCCCTCAGCAAGCGGCTCTCGACGCGCGGCTGAAATCAACCGCCGTCTCTTTTAATGAGTGCCTCTCCGCCACCGTCCAAGGCCCGCCCGCAATGGGTATAACCTGGGTTATAGCAATAACTACCATTATAACGGTTCAAGACTCCGTTTTTACGATCTTTTCCCGTCGGATCGGCCCCAGGGCGCCGATCCGGGTTATACCCATTCGGCGCACCGCGCCGCTCTGGCGTATACGCCGGCGTCCCGCTGCTGGCGCAGACCACACCTTTTCCGGACGCTTGGTATAGTAGTTGCAAACAATGTTTTAAATCATGATAGAGCCCCGGTCAGCGGCTCGGCTTTGACGCCTCGGTGCAAAGGGGGCAAAGAGCGGAAAAACAACAGAAGTTCACTTTTGGATAAAGGAGAAGCTCATGAGCGGGAAAAAGTTTTTACCCCATCTGTACGTACAGGTTCTGACCGCCATCGCCATCGGCATCGGGCTCGGATTCTTCTATCCGGAAGCCGGCGTCGCCATGAAACCGTTCGGGGACGGCTTCATCAAGCTGATCAAGATGATCATCACACCGGTCATCTTCTGCACCGTGGTGACCGGCATCGCCGGCATGGACGATATGAAGAAGGTCGGGCGGGTCGGCGCTAAGTCTCTGCTCTATTTCGAGATCGTCTCCTCGATGGCGCTCGGCATCGGCCTGCTGGTGATCACCCTGATCCAGCCGGGTGTCGGCTTCAACGCCGACGTCTCCAAGATAGACACCAAGGCGCTTACCTCCATCACCACCGCCGCGAAATCGACCAACACCGTCGACTTCCTGATGAACATCATCCCCTCCTCCGTGGTGGACGCCTTCGCCAAGGGGGACATTCTCCAGGTACTGCTCTTCGCCCTCATGTTCGGCTTCGCACTTTCGGCGATGGGAGAGAAGGGGAAGCCGGTGTACCGGTTCATCGACAAGACCGCGCACGCCTTCTTCGGTGTGGTCGGCATCATCATGAAGCTGGCACCGATCGGCGCCTTTGGCGCCATGGCCTTCACCATCGGCAAATTCGGGGTAGGATCGCTCTCCAAGCTCGGCATGTTCATGGGATGCTTCTACCTGACCTGCCTGATTTTCATCTTCGTGGTGCTCGGCACCATCTCCAAGGTCTGCGGCTTCTCCATCTTCAAGTTCATCCGCTACATCAAGGAGGAGCTGCTCATCGTGCTCGGCACCTCTTCCTCTGAGTCGGTGCTGCCGCGCATGATGATCAAGCTGGAAAACCTCGGATGCACCAAATCCGTGGTCGGCCTGGTCATCCCGACCGGGTATTCCTTCAACCTGGACGGAACCTCCATCTACCTCACCATGGCGGCGGTTTTCGTGGCGCAGGCGACCAACACGCCGCTCACGGCCATGCAGACCTTCACCATCCTCGCCGTGCTGGTGCTCACCTCAAAAGGCGCCGCGGGGGTCACCGGCTCCGGTTTCGTCACCCTCGCCGCCACCTTCGCTGCGATTCCGACCATCCCGGTAGCCGGTCTCGCCCTCATCCTCGGCATCGACCGTTTCATGTCCGAGGCGCGCGCACTCACCAACCTGGTCGGTAACGGCGTGGCGACGGTCGTGGTATCGCGCTGGGAAAACGAGCTCGACATGGCGAAGATGGCCCGGGTCCTCAACAACGAGACCGAGGTCGAGTCCGACGAGCCCGAACTGGCCATGGACCCGCTCTCCGACGACATCTAAAGGGACGCGTTCGAAGCCCCGAGGAGGGTGCCGCCCTGGCACCCTCTCTTTTTTGCGCTCGACATTCCCCAAAGGCAGTAAACCGGCGTCTCTCCCTGGCCTGCCTGCAGCACCTCCCCCCGCAACCCGGCATCTCAAAGGGTATAACCTGAGCTATAAGCATAACCGAGGTTATACCCGGCCAACATCCGGACTTCATTAACATACTTCGGCGCAGCATCCCGATTTTTCCACCCAGGGTTATAACCCTTTGCTGGCAGCTGTCAGCCCCAGCGCAGGGCACAGGTATCTAGTATCGGAGGGTTAGCGCTTCCGGCCTCCTTTGGTATGCCGATTGCTAACGTAGTTCTACAATTCCGATGACATTTTGACGCCGAAGCAGGGCCGCGCCCTGACAAGGCACGACAGAGCCGGACAGCAAACTGGGGTTTGATCTCAAGTTTGTCCGGGACAGCATCGACCCATCATTGTGAATACCATGTAACTAACAGGAGGCAGGGGATGGCAAGCGGTACGGAGGTGGCAGTGGCGGCAACACGAAGCAAGAAGCGGGCATTTTTCGGTTCGCTCCTTTTCAGGGTAACGGTTGGGATCGCCATTGGTGTCACCCTCGGCCTGCTCTCTCCCGAGCTTGCCAAATCACTGCGGCCGCTCGGCATGGCCTTCATCAAGATGATCAGGTTCGTGATCGCGCCGATCATCTTCGGCACCGTCGTGGTCGGCATCGCCAAGATGGGTGACATGAAGAAGGTCGGCAGGGTCGGGGTCAAGGCCCTGGTCTACTTCGAGGTGCTGACCACCTTCGCCATGGTGATCGGCCTGGTCGTGGTCAACTGGCTCAGGCCCGGAGCCGGCATCAACGCCGACCCTAAGGCGCTGGACGTGGGCCAGATCGCCAAATTCACCGAAGGCGCCAAGCACCTGAGTACCGCCGACTTCTTCATGAACGTGATCCCGGACACCGTCGTCGATGCCTTCGCCAAGGGCGACATCCTGCAGGTACTTTTCTTTGCGGTCCTCTTTGGCATGGCGATGTCCGCCATCGGCGAGAAGGGGAAGCGGGTGGTCGACCTGATCGACGATGTCACCCACGGCTTCTTCAAGTGCATCCACTACATCATGCAGTTCGCGCCGATCGGCGCCGGGGCGGCCATCGCCTTCGCGGTAGCCAAGTTTGGCACCGGGACCCTCTCCGGCCTGGGGCAGCTCCTATTGGGCGTCTGGGGCACCGCAGCCCTCTTCGTGGTGGTGGTGCTGGGGATCGTCTGCCGGCTCGCCGGGGTGAGTCTCTGGAAACTGTTCAAGTACATCAGCGAGGAGTTCTTCATCGTACTGGGGACTTCCTCCTCGGAAACCGTGCTGCCGCGCCTGATCGTCAAGCTGGAGAACCTCGGCATCGAGCCGGGCGTAGTCGGCCTGGTGATTCCGACCGGCTACAGCTTCAACCTGGACGGCACCAGCATCTACCTGACCATGGCGGCCGTCTTCATTGCGCAGGCCTTCAACATCGACCTTTCGCTCGGCCAGCAGCTCACCATCCTGCTCGTCCTGCTGCTCACCTCCAAGGGGGCGGCAGCCGTTGCGGGCGGCGGCTTCATCTGCCTGGCCGCCACCCTCGCCTCCCTGCACGTGCTGCCGGTTTCCGGGCTCGTGCTGCTGCTCGGCGTCGACTGGTTCATGGCCACCTGCCGGGCCCTCACCAACATGATCGGCAACGCGGTCGCCTGCATCGTGGTGGCGAAATGGGAAGACTCGGTGAACGTGGACCAAATGCAAGCGGTTCTGGACGGCAGATACCTGGCGGTCGACCCGGACGAGCCTGAGGCGGGAATGATCCCCGGCGATGATGCGGATGATCTGGACGCCACCCTGGGAACGGCCACAGCGGCATAGGTTGTCTTTTCGACCCTCTCCGGTGCAGGGGAGGACGCAACAAGGAGTGTTTTATTCCTGGCAGGTCACACGGCCAGCCGTTTGCTAAATGCTGCGCTGCTGGCTTAACAAGAGCATAATATCTGTTTTATTTTGGGCTTCCCACCATGCCAGGTGGGGAGCCCAATTGCGTTCCTGTGCCAAATTAACAGCAATAACAGCGAGATCACTTTTCTAATTCTGCCAAAAATAGAACAGATGCAACCATTTCGCTTCACCATGAAAGGTTTTTTTCGCAAAGCGCTTGATTTTTCAGACTGTTTACAGTATACGTCATTTTAAAACAACGAGGGCTGTTGCTCCGGACAATCCGGCTGGTCTCACCGGCAATGGGTCTGAAGTGTAGGCAAACAATCTGGGCTGGCAACCGCACCATCTGCAGAAGGATTATTGACAGCAGTGCAATAGGCAGTAGTGTTAGTAACTAGAAAAGTTGTGGCAGAAGGCAGGCCGGCAGCGGCTCTTAAAGGAAACGGATACTGACCCTGGGAAAGGCGTAAAATATGAGCCGCCATCGAGGTGCATAGGATGAGTGCTACCCTGTCGGACCGAAGCATGAGCAAAAATCCATTTGCTGGAACAGGAGATCATGATGAACATACATGAATACCAGGCCAAGGAGATTCTGAGTGCTTTCGGCATTCCCATCCCGCGCGGTCGCGTGGCACTGACGGCGGACCAGGTGGAACGCGCCGCCAAGGAAATGGGAGGGCGCTGCGTCGTCAAGGCGCAGATCTACGCCGGTGGGCGCGGCAAGGCAGGCGGCGTCAAGCTGGTGCACCACCCGGAGCAGGCCCAAAACCTCGCCAAGGAGCTGTTCGGCAAGACCCTGGTGACGCCGCAGACCGGTCCCAACGGTCTCCGGGTCCGGCGCATCCTGGTGGAGGAGGCGGTCGACATCGCCCGCGAATTCTACCTGTCCATCACCCTGGACCGCGGCTCCTCGCGCTACATCCTGATCGCCTCCGCCGAGGGGGGGATGGATATCGAGGAGGTGGCGAACAAGTCCCCCGAGAAGATCCACACCCTCGCCATCGATCCATTCACCGGCCTTAGACCCTACCAGGCGCGCCACATCGCCCTGCAGCTCGGGCTTTCCGGCAGCATCTGCGAGGACTGCGTCGCCCTCATCCTGAACCTGTACCGGGTCTGCCTGGAGAAGGACTGCGCCCTGGTCGAGATCAACCCCCTGGTGGTCACCCAGGCAGGCTGGCTCATGGCGATGGACGCAAAGATCACCTTCGACGACAACGCCATCTTTCGGCACCGGGAATACCCCGACATGATGGACTACTCTCAGCTCGACCCCTTGGAAATCACCGCCGGCAAATACGACTTGGCGTACATCAAGCTGGACGGTTCCATCGGCTGCCTGGTGAACGGGGCGGGGCTCGCCATGGCAACCCTGGACGTCCTCAAGGAGTACGGCGGCGAGCCCGCCAACTTCCTGGACGTGGGGGGCGGAGCGACCCGGGAAAAGGTGGCCGAGGCGTTCAAGATCATCCTGCAGGACCGCGACGTGAAGGGAATCTTCGTCAACATCTTTGGCGGCATCATGCGTTGCGACGTGATCGCTCACGGCATCATAGAGGCTGCAAGCGAGGTGAACTGCACCCTTCCCATCGTGGTCCGCATGGACGGCAGCCAGGTTGAGGAGGGGAAAAGACTCCTCACCGAGAGCGGGCTGAACGTGCAGTGCGGCGACAACCTGGGTGACGCGGCGGCCAAGATTGTAGCCATGCTGGGGTAACCTCGAAACGGGAGATTTTTCATGTCCATACTGATCAACAAGAAATCGAGAATCGTCGTACAGGGGATCACCGGCCGCAGCGGTCTGTTCCACACCCAGCAGTGCCGCGCCTACGGCTCCAACATCGTGGCCGGCGTCACCCCCGGCAAGGGGGGGATCCACATCGAGGGGATCCCGGTCTTCAACACGGTCGCCGAGGCGGTCAAGTACACCGAGGCCAACGTCTCCATGATTTTCGTGCCGCCGCCGGGCGCCGCCGACGCCATCCTCGAGGCGGCCGCCGCCGGGCTCGACCTCGCCGTCTGCATCACCGAAGGGATCCCGGTGCGGGACATGGTCCCGGTGCGGGCAACCATCGCCCACTCGAAGATGCTTCTGGTCGGCCCGAACTGCCCGGGGGTCATCACCCCCGGGGAGTGCAAGATCGGGATCATGCCGGGTCACATCCACAAGCCCGGCAGCATCGGGGTGGTGTCGCGCTCCGGCACGCTCACCTACGAGGCGGTGAAACAGCTGACCGACGTCGGCCTCGGGCAGTCGACCTGTGTCGGTATAGGCGGAGACCCGATCATCGGGATGAACTTCATCGACGTGCTGCGGCTCTTCAACGAGGACCCCGAGACCGAGGGGGTCTTCATGATCGGCGAGATAGGAGGCGCCGCCGAGGAGGAGGCGGCCTACTGGATCAAGGAGCACATGAAGAAACCGGTGGCCGCCTTCATCGCCGGCGTCACCGCTCCTCCGGGAAAACGGATGGGGCATGCGGGCGCGATCATCACCGGGGGGAAGGGGAAAGCGGAGGACAAGATCCGCACCCTCTCCGAGTGCGGCGTGACCGTCGCCGCCAGCCCCACCATGATGGGCGAGGCGATGCAGTCGGCCCTTGCCGCCTCCGGCGCCAAGAAGAAACGCTGAATCGGACCTAAATATCGAAGAGAAAGGCCCTCCCCGACCGGGAGGGCTTTTTTTATCAATGTATCAGCCAGGCAAAAAACTGGCATTGGCTCCTGAGCGCCTTGCAATGTTGACGGTCTCTATTTAGCCGCCGCTCAGGATTAATCACTGAATCAGAAGCAGTTGGCATTTTCCCTTAACCAGGATTTGGGAACGACTCATCAAAAAGTTTGTTTTGCCGTAACTGCTTGAATTTCGTCGATAAAGGTGTCATACTCGCACAATCCGACTGATTGACCCTCAAACAGCTTCCTTTGAACGTATCAACGGGATTCACCTTCCATAGTCCCATGAAAAGGTAAACGGCATGTTCAAGAGCATTAAAGCAAAACTGGTGCTGCTGTCGACACTCGGTTTCCTGGCGGTTGCGCTGAGCGTTTCGGTCTCCTATATCATCGCCGTCCGCGAGGTCAAGACCATCATGCGGGCCGACGTCTCCGCCGTGGCGGACGCCCTGGAAAAGAGCATCAACTACATAGCGGCCATCAAACCCGACGCCCTCAACGACAAGGCCTTCAAGCAGTCGATCTACGGGGTAAAAATAGGGAAGAGCGGCTACCCGTTCATGCTGGACGAAAGTGGGACACTGGTGGTGCATTTCAAGGAAGAGGGGAAAAACTTGGCCGGGCAGCCGCACATCGACTATATCCGGAGTCACCCGGAGAGCGGCTTCTACGAGTACACTGCGCAAACCACCGGCCAGGACAAGATCGTCGCCTTCCGCTACATCCGCCCTTGGGGACTCTGGATCGTGCCGGGGGTGAACAAGGCTGACTATTTCGACCAACTGAAGGCGAGCTTTCTGAAGTGGAACGTGGCGTGCGCCGTTGTCATCATCGTCCTATTATCATTTGCCAGCATCTGGATCGTCCGGGGGATCGCCACGCCAGTCCAGGCGGCGGTTCGGGTGGCCGACCGGCTGGCCACGGGGGACCTGACCATGCACCTCGCCCAGAGCCGCCAGGCTGCGGGCGGCGAGGTCGGCGCCTTGATCGAGGCGCAACGCACCATGGTGGCCGGCCTCAATTCCATGGTGGTCAGCATCAATTCCAGCTGCCGGTCCCTGTCGGGGATTTCGGAGAGCGTCTCCGGCTCCGCCGGGCTGGTGACGGAGGTCGCGGGCCAGCAGGCTGCGGCCGTCGCCCAGGCCTCCCGGGCGGTCGACGCCATCCTCGCCTCGGCGCAGCAGGTGGCGCAGGGGATCGATGTCCTCTCGGTGGCGGCCACCGAGACCTCCTCCTCAAGCATGGAAATGAAGGCCAGCGTTGAGGAAGTAAACCTGAACATGGAAAACCTGGCTGCCGCGGTGGACGAGGTCAGCTCCTCCATCACGCAGACGAGTGCCGCCGTGAAGCAGATCGGGCTGGGGGTGCAGGGGCTCATGGAAGTCTCCTCCACGACCGGTTCCTCAATCCTGGAGATGGACTCCTCTATCCGGCAGGTCGGAGAAAACGCCGACCTCACGGCAAAGATCTCCCGGGAAGTGCTGGAGGAGGCCGAAGCGGGACGGGAATCGGTGCAGGCCACCATCGCGGGGATCGAGGAGATGCGGCGCGCCTCGCGGACCACGGCCCAGGTGATCGACGCCCTTTCCTCCAGCGTCGCCGGCATCGGCGCCATCCTGGGGGTCATCGACGGGATCACCTCGCAGACCAACCTCCTGGCTCTGAACGCCGCCATCATAGCGGCCCAGGCCGGCGAACAGGGCAAGGGGTTCGCCGTCGTGGCGGGCGAGATCAAGCAACTGGCCGACCAGACCAAGGTCTCCACCGCTGAGATAGGCAAGGTCATCAACGACGTGCTGGAGAAGACCGCCAGCGCGGTGCAGACCATCGGCCAGGCGCAGGCCGCCATCGACTCGGGTGCCCTCCTGTCGCGCAAATCAGGAGAGGTCCTGGAAAGGATCGTCGAGCGGGTGAAGAATTCCGCCGACCAGGCCGGCGGGATCGCCCGCGCCACAGTTGAGCAGGCCCGGGGCGGCCGGATGATACAAAAGGCCATGGAGGACATGTCCGAGATGGTGCTGCAGATCAGAAACGCGACCCGTGAGCAGGAACGCGGCGGCGAGTTGATGGTTGCCACGGTGGAGCGCATGAAGGGGCTGAACGGCCAGGTGCGCAACTCCGCACGGGAGCATAACGGCGCCAGCGCGGAAATCGCCCAAGCCACCGAGAAGATCACCGCCATGATTGGGAGCATCAAAGAGGCCTGCCTGGAGCAGGCCAGGTGCGGTGCCAGGATCTCCGGGGCGATGGAAAAGATCACCCGGTCGGCCGACGGCAACCTCCAGGCGAGCGCGGGACTGAACCAGGCGGTAGCCGGGCTGGGCACCCAGGTCGAACTGCTGCAAAGGGAGATGGCGGGGTTCACCACCGGCTAGCACCAGCGGCCACGACACCCTTCCGGGCGGGAAATCCGGGTATCATGCCCCTGGCAGCGCCCGTAGGAGCGTCCTCCGGGACGCGAAATCCCGGCAGGAATGCCGCTACCACTAGATCTGGTCATCCATGCCCAGCAACGGATACCAGCATTCTCGTCACCTGAATGGCTCTTTCTCTACCCATCCGATGCGCCGCATCTCTAACCTCCGCTACCTTGCGCCACCGTTGTCACATTTCGTTTCAAGTTTAACTACCCGCGTCCGATAAGCCTCATGTGAGCCAGAGGGATCCGCAGCTAATCGTCCGCAATCGTGCGTGCGCTGGAGCGGCCTGGCACGCGGGCAAGGGAGAACTGCATGCAGCTAATCTGGAATTACTATCTCAATCTAACCATCAGGTTCCGGCTGGGCCTGCTCTGCTTTTGCTACAGCCTCTGCATCGTCGCGGCTGGGTTGGTGACAGAGTTCGGCTCGCCGGTGCAACGGCATGGCTTTATAGTCCTGTTCATCATCATCGGTGCCCTGTTCGGCTGGGCCAACATCTGGTCCATCAGGAACCCCCTGGTACGCGCTGTCGGCTACCTGGAGACCATGGCGCACGGGGACCTGACCCAGCACATCGTGGTGAATCGCCGCAACGAGATCAGCACGATGCTCAGGGCTATGGAAAGACTGCAGGGCTCCATGCGCGACATCATAACCGGCATCCAGACCACGGCTTACCAGCTGACCGGCGCCTCGGGAGAGCTGAGCTCCAGTTCCAGCAAGATCGCACAGGGAACCGAGCGTGCCTCCAGCCAATCGGAGTCCGTCTCCAGCGCCGTGGACGAGATGGCGGCGGTAAGCAATGACATCGCGCTCAGCTGCCAGAGGATGGCGGACCGGGCCGGCAGCACCGACAGTGCCACGCGCAAGGGAGAGGAGACCATCGCCCACATGGCAGCCATGATGGGAGAGATCGAGCGCCTGGTGGTCGGAACCATGGACGAGGTGAAGGCCCTGGGGACCAACTCCGAGCGGATCGGCGACATCGTGGTCGCCATCCAGGAAATCGCGGACCAGACCAACCTGCTGGCGCTCAACGCCGCCATCGAGGCGGCCCGAGCCGGGGAGCAGGGACGCGGCTTCGCGGTGGTGGCCGACGAGGTGAGACGGCTTGCCGAGCGGACGACCTCATCTACTCGGGAGATCCAGTCCATCATCGGCTCGCTGCAGGGGGACGTGAAGAAGGTGGTAGGATCCATGGAGCGCAGCGCGAACAGCGTCCGGGCGGGAACCGAGGACGTGCAGCACTCAAGCCGCGCCATCAGTTCGATTCAGGAGCAGATAGGGCCGCTGCTGGAATACGTGGCGCAGGTGGCGATTGCGGCCGAGGAGCAGTCGGCTACCAGCGCCACCATCACGGAGAGCATGCGCCAGATCACCGGTGTGGTCCACGACGCGGCAACCGGAGCGCATCACTCCGAGCAGGCCGCAGCGGACCTGGCCCGCTCGGCGCTGGATCTCAAGACAGTGGTGGGCCGCTTCAGGCTGGCGTGATGCAGGACAAAAAAACGTCGAGTCGTTGAATCGTCAACTACCTGAGTCAATGGGGTGAGCCGACCACTCAACGACTCGACGCCTTTCCACGTTTTCTCTAAATGTGGAACTTCCGGGCCAAATCGTTGTCGATGACGTAGACGCAGACCTCCTTGGCGCACTGCTTGGTGTACTTGAACTTATCCGAGCTCAGGTTGTTGATCAGGAAGGTGACGTCGTCCCGTATCCTTTTGTCGTAGGTCCGAAAGGCTTCTGTGTCGAAATCCTTGATGGCCCGGCGGAAGTTGGCGTTCTCCAGGAACGGCTCCAGCACCTTCTCCTTCAGGTTGAAGACGTAGCGGTCGTGCAGCGACTGGAAGAGATCGGTCTCCTGGGCCCTTTTCCCTTCCACCAGGATCTCCTGGGTGAGCGCCCGCCCGGTGTACTCCCGCTGGGTCTCCTGGCGAAAGGCGAGCCGGGCATCGGTTTCACTCTTTTGCCCGAGCAGCCTTCCTTCGATCCCCGCCAGGAACTCCTCGGTAATCTCCAGCCTCTCCCCGGTGAAGCGGCAGAGCTCGACGCTTCCCGGTTCGAAATTGACCGCGAACATGTAGTGCAGGATATCGCGCTCGATCTGCCCCTCGTTGTAGTAGTAGAGCGCCTCCTTTACCTCCTGGAGCACCACGTAGTCGTAGTTGTGCACCAGCGACTCCATGAACCCCTCCGGTATCGACTCCTTGAGCTCCTTGTGCCAGCGGACGAAGAAGGTGGAGAGGTGGCTCATGGTGATCATCTTGTCCTTCCTGGCATAGGCTGCGTAGAAGTCGGAGAAGATCTTGATCGACTCGCGCCCGGAGAAGCCGTGGTCCCCCTCGTGCTCGCTCTCGGCGATGATCTTTTTCCTCCTCTTGGCGTTGAGCCTCTTGCGGTCCTCCTCGGTAAGCCAGTCCGGGATATGCCCGGTGTAGATCTCCATTTTCAGTATCTGCAGGTGCTCATCGCAGTAGAGCCGGTACTTCTCGGGGTCGCCGATCCACTCCAGGAGCGCGTCGGACTTGATGTTCATCCGGGTGGAGATGATGACCCGGGCGAAGTTGTGCAGGACGCGCGGCAGGAAGCTTGCGTCGATGTGCTTGCCGAAAATGTTGCGGTAGATCTCCACCTCGGTGTTCAGGTCCATGACGTAGGGGATGTTGATGAACTCGATGCGGTCCGTGAAGGACTGCACCCCCTCGATGCTCCGCTCATCCTCGGGGTTCATGAGTGCGATGAAGAGCGAGCGGACGTTCTCCTCGATGTCCTCCACCTTGTGGATCCCCTCGCTGATGATGTTGTGCAGCTCCAGGAGCCGCTCCGCGTTGTGCGACTTCACGTCCATCAGGGCGTAGATGCCGTTGTTGGTCCGGGCGAAGTTGGAGAAGATGTACTTCACCTCGTTGCTGTCGCCCAGCAGGTGGTCGATCTTCTTCTGCAAAAGCTCGTTGGTTAGGACGTTCTGCTTCATCTGCTTGTCGCCCGGATTGAACACGGTGATCCCGTCGCCCAGTCTGCGGTTGAAGCGGTAGGGTCGCACCTGGATCATCTGGAACAAGTCGGCCGGGTTCTCCAGCCGCGCCGAGAGCGCCTGGAACAGCGAGCTGCAGATGGTGCAGGGGGAGTCCCGAAAGACCCAGTCGTACTCCTTCTCGGTGAAGAGCTGCCACTTGAAGGCGTCGTTTTGGAACAGGTCGTCGAAGAAGGCCCGGCGCTGCCCCTTCTCGATCATCAAGAGCGGAGAGTCGTGGGAGGGGCAGGGTATCTCGACCACGTCGCCGCCACGGTGCAGCGCGCTCTTCGCCTCGGAGAACTCCTGGGGGTCGAGCTCGTATTCGTCCAGAAGGTGGGAGAGCTTTTCCATGAAGGCGCCCACCTGCTGCTCCTTGAACCGGGCCAGGATGCGGCGGTCCAGGTGCCAGACCACCTCGTAGGTGCGGCCCGCCTCGGTGTTGGCGTACTCCTCGAACTTCATCAGCAGGTTGTTCAGGAAGGTGCTCTTCCCGGAGCCCGGCGGCCCCTCGAAGATGTAGATCTTGTTCTGGCGCGCCCCGCTCTTCATGGCCGACACGTGGTTCAGCAGGCGGTTGGCGAAGAGGCGGTCAGCGAAGAAGGGACGGTCCGAATTCTCCACGAAGAGCCTGCGGGTGTCGTAGTTGGCGTAGTTGATCGACTCGGGGTCGTCCGGATATTCGTCCGCCCCCTCCCGCACGTAGCTCTTCACCATGTCGTGGAAGACCTGGAAGACGTTGCGCATGACGGAGGCGGGGCGCTCGGCGACCAGCTGCAGGAACTCCTGGTAGGAAAGGGTGCCCCCCTTTTCCCGTTCCACGATGGTGCGGCTCAACTGTTTTAGTACCGTCTCGATGTCTGGCATAGCTAGTCCCGCCCGTTACAGCGCTTTTCGGTTCAAGGTCTTGTCCTTCATGGTATAGAGCACCCGCTGCCAGGTGATCTCCGGCTCCTCCCCCCCTTCCCTGCTGCGGGGCGCTTCCATCGCTGCTTCGCTGGTCTCCAGCTGTACCTCGCCACCCCAGAGGAACTCGATCCCGACCATGGTGTTGGCGATGTACTCCTGCACCAACTGCTTCCCCTCGAAGTGGTGCACCAGGTAGAGCGTCCCCTTTTCAGCGCGCTCCGGGGCGATCTCTATGAACGGGGGATGGTACAGCGAGGCGAGCACCATGTCGCGGTACTCCCGCGCGTCCCGGCTCTTCACGTAGTACTGCCAGACCATGCGCTGGGGGTCGAGCCTTTTGCCGGTGACGAACAGGTCGTGGCGGTCAGTGAAGTCCTGGTCCACGAAATTCTTGATAAAGAGGTAGTCGGACAGCTCGGAGCGCACCTGGAAGATGAGCTGGTCCCCGAGCCCCGCGCCGGTGTCGTATTTCTTTCTTTTTTCCGCGTCGTTGATGCGCTGGTAGTCGTAGCCGACCCGGCCGGCGTCCCCAGCCTCCTTCAGGAACTGCATGAGCCGCATCCCGAGGGCGTAGGGGTTCATGCCGACCCTGGGCATCGCGGTCACCCCGGCGTGCACCCGGGCGAAGTCGACCTCGTGCCCCTTGATCCTGTCGTCCACCAGGAAGAGCTTTTCGTGCCAGTAGCTCGCCCACCCCTCGTTCATGATCTTGGTGCGGATCTGGGGCTGGAAGAAGATGGAGGTCTTGCGTACCACCTCCAGCACCGAGCGCATCCAGACGTTCTCGTCGCGCGCCAGGAACTCGGAGTTTTCCACCAGGAAGCGCAAAAGGTCGTGGCGCTCGACCCGCTTCACACCGGAGTTCTTGGTGAAATGCGCCTCCATTTCGGGGTATTTCACCACCACGTCCGCGAAGAAGAGCCGCTCACCCTCCTCGGCCCCGTGGGTCGCGATGCTCTCGTTGTAGCGGGTCACCTCCTTCAGGTACTCGCCGATCGGGAGCTTTTTCACCGCCTGCAGGAAGACGTCGAAGTAGTAGTTGAGCCGGCTGGAGCAGCCGGCCGAACTCGGCGCGAGCAGGGGAGAGAGCTCCTGGTGGTACCCCACCAGGTTGTCGATGGAGCGAGCGAACTCGATGATGTAGTCGACCCAGCGCCCCTTCTCGGCGCGCAGTTTCGCGATCACCCTCTTGTCGGAGAGCGCCTGTCCGGTGAAGTCGTACTCCCAGGTGTGGCGGAAGCAGTGGTTGTTCTGGAAGAAGTCGATATGCCCAAGCACGTGGTAGAAGATCATCACGTTGAGCCAGTCCGGGTTGTTGTCGTTGTAGAAGGAGATGGCCGGGCGGGTGTTGATGACCGTCTCGTACGGGTTATGCGGGTAGAGCTCGTACTCCCCCTTCCCCCGCAGCACCTCGACGTCGTGCACCCAGTAGTCGTAGAGGGTCGGTATCATAACCTTGGGGGAGAGCTCGATCAGGTCCCGGTTGGTGACGATGTACTCCAGGCTCTCGTCGGTGAAGCTCAAGCCCGCCGCGCGCGCCCGGATCTTGCACCCTTCCATTATCTCTTTGGTGTGCTGGTTGATCAGTTCCATGATGCCTTCCCTACGAAATCAGCTTCCTGATCCCGTCGATCACCCGCGCCTCCTCGGCGTCCTCCGTCATTACGTCCAGTCTTAAGAGGTCCGGCTTGTCCCGCAAAAGCCCCGAGTTCTCCAGGTAGCGAGCCACCTCGGTCCACTGGGTGCCGCTGTGCTCGGCGATGGTGACCCCCATCCGGCTCACGTAGGTGAGTATCCGCATCAACTCGGGGATCGACTTGTCGCCGCCGGTGTCCCAGTCGTCCCCGTCGGTGCCGTGGAACACGTAGATGTTGTAGTCGGCGGCCAGGTTCTCCTTCTCGACGATCTCGTTCACCAGCTTGTAGGCGCTCGCCACCTCGGTCCCACCGGCAACCCGCGAGTTGTAGTAGGTGTGGAAGTCGGGGACCTCCTTCGCCTCGGTGTCGTGCAGGATGAAGCGGGACTCCACCTGCCCCGCGTACTGGTACAAAAGCCAGCTGTAGATCATGACGTGCTGGGTCGCCACCAGCTCGGTCACCTTCCCCGCCATGGAGCCGGAGTAGTCGCGCAGGAAGAAGACCAGCGCCTGCGGCTCGTAATCCTTCTCCTTGGAGAAGACCCGGTACACCTTGTCCCGGGGGGCGATCAGGAAGCGGGTCGGGTCGATGTCAGAGAGATCCGGCAGGTTGCCCAGAGCGATGTTGGTCTCCACGATCTTCCTAAGCGTCGCCTTCTTGTCCAGCACCTGGCCGCTACCGCGGTTGCGGTCGGTCAGGTCGTAGACGTAGCGGGTGAAGGAGCGCTTCTTCCCCTTCTCGCGCAGGTTCGGGAGCTGGAACTGCTCGGTCAGCACTCGTCCCAGCTCGTAGGCGGAGGCGTCCAGCTCGTGGCTCTCCCCCTCCCCCTGCCCGGGTCCCGCCCCCGACTCGTCGCCGGTCTCGCGCACCTTCTGCTCGCCGATCACCTCGCCCTCTTCCCCCTTGCCGGAGCCGCCGGTGGAGCCACCCTCGCCGGGGGGGCGGACCGACGGGTCGTGGACGAACTTCTCCTCCTCGGTCGAGGGAACCACCACGATCTTCCCCTTGCCCCCCTTGCCCGGCTTGACCAGGCGGCCAACCCTGATCTTGCGGGGAAAGCCGTCCTTCTCGCGCTGCCTGTCCCGCTCCAGGAGTTCGTCCAGCGCCTTCATCTCGGAGATGTACGGGGATTGCACCCGTTCCTGCTCCTGCAGAACGGCCAGGTCGTGCCAGGCGTAGAGCCCCCGGGAGAATCCGGGGAACGGACCCCGGGCGTTTCCGGGATCGGTCGCTGTATTGCCGCGCCCGGGGCCGGCGAGTTCCTTCCTGAAGCGCTCCTCGCGCTGCGGGTCCAGCCCCCTTCTTTTCAGCTCTTCCAGGTATTTTCCAGGATCTTTCATGGCGTTTGTCCGCCCTCTGCTGCCGCTGCAACCATTGAGATCAATAACTCCGACTCCGACAACCTCGACACCGACTCCCCCGCGCCCTCCGGAGGAGGGTCGAGGTGAGGGAGCCGCAGAGTCGCCGGCAGAATTCTGCCGGATTCTTTGCGCGGGGGAGCGCCTGCTCCTGGTCCTCTCCCAAAGGGCGAGGGGCAGGAAGCCCGGCCCGGCGGCCAACCCATCACGAACGGTCCAATCAGCCCGTCAGCTCTCATCCTCCTGGGTGCAGAAGTACTCGATGGTCTTCTGGGCGCAGGTGCGGCAGTAGCCGAGCTTACCGAGCATGGTGACGATCATCCGGTCGTAGAGCTTCTGGTTCTCCTCGTTGGTCCGGTTGGCCAGCGCACCGATCAGGCTCCCCGCCCCCGCGATGTCCGACTTTAGCCTCACGTCGGTGACCGCCTTGACCAGCTCCAGGTTGTCCATGAAGTCGTAGTTCGGGTCGACCGAGATCTTCTGGCCGTAGATCTTCCGGATGGAGGTCCGGAACGAGGCGCGCTGTTCCTCGGTCTTCAGCCCGATGCGCTCCTCCACGCTCTTCACGTAGCGCTCGTCGATCTTCATCGCCTTCAGTTCCCCGCTCTGGGGATCCTTGTACTTCCACATCCGGTCCGGCCCCAGGTTTTCCGCGTCGATGCCGATGATCATGTTCACGTAGTTCAGCACGTCCTTCCTGATGGCGTACGGCTCGTCCATGTAGGCGTTGAACATCTCCGTCATGATCCTTTCCCGGTACAGTTTCTTGCCGGTCTTCAGGTCCTCGAGGTACTTGGCGCGCTCGTTGGTGTCCACCACGTAGTCGAGCACCACCCGCTCCAGTGTCTTGAAGATGTCGTAGGCGACCATGCAACGCCCCTCGTTGGTGTCCGAACTCTCCTTGAGGATCTGGATGGAGCGGCCCAGGCTTCTATGTCCGAGGCCGCGCTGCCCGAAGCGTTTGGTGATGTCCGGGTCCTGCCCCAGGGTGTCGATCACCTCGGCGAGCGCCTTGATGCTCTTCTCACCGGCCACCTCGCCGGCGGCGAGCTTCATGGTCTCGATGGGGGTGAGCTTCTCGCTCCTCGGCAACCGGGTCAGCACCACGCCGACCGACGCCGCGTAGTTCAGGTTCGGGTCCTGGTGCAGAAGCTCCTTGGTGAGGGTGGTTTTCGCCTCGCCGCCGATGGCGTAGGCGGTGAGCCCCTCCTGCATCCGGTAGTTCGTGTTGTGGGAGACGTAGCAGATCCGGCAACGGTCGACGATGGGCGCCTCCTCCTTCTCCGCCAGGAACCGGTTGAACTCCGAGTTGTTGCTGGTGGCGATGATCATGGAGTCGATGGGCCACTTGTAACCGTCGATCTCGATGGCCCGGTTCTGGATCACCCCGAGGTAGACCTGCACCAGGTCCTTCTTGTTCTTGAAGATCTCGTCCGAGAAGTGGATGCCGCCGCCCGCCACCCGGGCCAGGGCACCGCGGCGCAGGTCGAAGCGGTACGGGTTGTTGGTGTCGGAGATGTGGAGCAGCCGCTGGATCGATTCTTCCCCCAGCAGGTCGACGGCGGAGGAGGTGATCTTGTCCTTGGCCGGGTATTTCCCGGTCAGCGTACCAAGACTCTCGCTCATCGGGACCGGGACCAGGGCTACCGAGTCCAGCATCGCCTCCAGGTCGAAGTCCACGAACTCGCGGATGTCGTTCCAGATATAGCCGCTGCAGGCTCCCAGCGGGCGGTAGTTGCGGTACAGGTTTTCCAGTTCGTCCTCCGAGAACCCCCCCTGCTCGGCGAGGAAGCGGCGGTTCTCCTCCTGGTTGTCGAACAGGTTCATCGCCAGGATCATCGGGTCCTCGTAGGTCTGGGAGTCGATCTCCCGGATCCTGCCGTAGGTCCCGAGCCGCTCCATGTTGAGGAACCGGAAGCTGTACTTGCGGTTCCTCTCCCGGGCCAGGAAATTGCGGTACTGGGCGCAGAGAAACTCCACGAAGAAGGTCTTGCCGTTCCCCGGCTCTCCCACCAGGACGAAGGCCATTTCCTTGCTGGAGCCCCCCTCGGCGGCATCCTTCACAAATGAGACGAAACTGTTGATCTCGTCGTACATCCCGATGGTGTGCTTGCGTCCGGTCCGAAAGATATTGAAGTCATAGGTCGTTTTCGCGTTCACCACGACCTTCTCGAAACCGGGCTCCAGGATCATCCGGATGATCCCCTGGAAGGCGTTTTCAAAGACCCTTTCCCCCGCTTTGACGGCGGCGAGGTGTTGCCGGAGCGTGTTGTTCTTCTGCGCAGTCATGGTTTCCTCCGCGTGGTTGTCCTTGCTTGCTTTCTCATCGACTCCGAAGCGTCTAAAAAAATGATACCCCTTTAAGCGGATTTTGTGCCGAAAATTTTGGTGCACCAAAAGAGGCAACCATCCGGGTTGAGTGCACCGAAAGCGGCGCAGCGGCTCCGGGAGAAGGGCGCTTGCAGATTGGCACTGTTTCTGTAGTTTAACCTCTAAGTGGTTTTCTGCAAGGAGGGACTCTGGAACGGAATAAACCGCAACACAACCGTCAAGCGGGCTCTCTGCAGGAGGTTGCCTATCGTTGCCCCGGAAACCAGGCGAGGCCCGCCAGAAACCCAGGCGGGCGGAGCCTCACTTGGAGTCCTGAGGCTCCGCCCGCGTCCACCCAGTCATTTTAATTGAAGTCGATGGAAAGCAAGGCCACCTTCCCCGAGGTTATCAGCCGTACCTCGCGTCGGGGCTGCCGGGTAACCGAACCGGCGGCTGTCCCGGCGCCGGCAGCTACGGCCGCTCCGGTTTCGGAAACGGCAGCCGCAAGTAGCGCTGCGGTGTCGACCTGTGCAGGGTTGACGATCTCTGCCTGGGCCCGCAGCCGCGCCGCAGCCGCCTGCGCCTGGACCGGGGCGGCAGCGCCCAGCTGCAGCCAGATGGCGCAGAGGCCGATGGCATGTGATATTGCTTTCCCGGCCACTGTCATGTTGGAACCTATGGGGTCAGGGGGAAATGGACGACTCTTGGCGTTATTCTAGGACGTTGCACGAATGGTTCCTATCGGCCGGGAGGATGATTGATGACAGGAAAATGGTAGAAAGGGAAGGGTTGTCGGGCTGCAGCCTAGGTTGGATAGCGCAGGGAATCTCTCATACTCGGGGTGGGGGGATCGGGCTCGCTAAAGTCTTTTCCGCCCAGCGCACCGCCTGCAGCCGGTTGTTGACCTTGATCTTTCGATAAATGCTGCTCAGGTGTGATTTCACCGTGGGGACACTTATATAGAGAAGATCGGCAATCGCCTGGTTGGACAGCCCCTGGCTTAGCAGGCCGATAAGCTCCGATTCCCTCAGGGTGAGCTCGGGATGCAGCGAGACAAAGCTCACCACATGGTTTGGCGTGGTGAGATAGTCGATCAGAAGCTTGCGTGAAATCCAGTATTCGTTGTCGAAAAGCGCGCAGATGCCCCTGGAAATTGAGGCGAGCGGATCATCCAGGTAGAAAAAACCGCGGATCCCAGACTCGATGGCGCTCTGTTCGATCCCCATTTCGGGGTGCAGGTTGAACAGCGTGGGGCGCCGGCCGGTCGCTTTGCGCAGCGGCGTCGACTCGAACAGGGAGTGGATGGCATCGCGGCGCAGGCCGAAGCAGTCGATCAGGAGCAGCTGTTGTACCGGCTCCGTACCCTTGCCCCGCGTTGCGTCCTCGAGCGTCGTGCTGTACTGGCACTCGACGCCGACCGCGTCTTTCAGGAAGGCCGCCAGCAGCGTGTTCATCAGAGTGTTCTTCCCGACGATCTGTATGGTGCGGGCGACCTGCTGCATATCCGGGGAGCCCCCTTCAGGTGATCTGCCTCGGCAACGGTTAAAGTATACCAATTTTCTGCAATAAAACATCCGGGCGAGGTGATTGGCAAGCTTCTTTGCGGATACTCCCAAAGTAAAGGGGAACCGGCGTGCGCCGATTCCCCTTTACCGCTCTTCATGCTGCCGGGCTGGCAGTTACATCATGCCGCCCATGCCGCCCATGCCACCCATGCCGCCCATGCCACCCGGCATGGCGGGCATGCCGCCGTCTTCCTTCGGTTTGTCGGCGATCATCGCCTCGGTGGTCATCATGAGACCTGCCACGGAGGCCGCGTTCTGCAGGGCATAACGCGAGACCTTGGTCGGGTCGATAATACCGGCTTCGATCATGTCGACGTAGGTGTCGTCGGCTGCGTTATATCCGAAGGCGCCCTGGCCATTTTTCACTTTGTCGACCACGATGGAGCCGTCCACGCCCGCGTTCTGGGCAATCTGACGGATCGGCTCTTCGAGGGCGCGCTTGATGACGTTGACGCCGAACTGCTGCTCGGCGGGAAGCTGCAGAGATTCGAGCACGACCATGGCGCGCAGATAAGCCACTCCGCCTCCGGGGACGATCCCCTCGTCGACCGCTGCGCGGGTTGCGTGCAGTGCATCCTCAACGCGTGCCTTCTTCTCTTTCATCTCGATCTCGGTGGCAGCTCCCACCTTGATGACGGCGACGCCGCCCACCAGCTTGGCAAGCCTTTCCTGGAGTTTCTCGCGATCGTAGTCGCTGGTGGTCTCCTCGATCTGGGCGCGGATCATCTTGACGCGTCCCTGGATTTCACCCTCGATGCCGTTGCCGTCGATGATGGTCGTGTTGTCCTTGTCGATGGTGATCTTCTTGGCGCTTCCCAGCATGTCCATCGTGGCGTTCTCCAGCTTGAAGCCGACCTCTTCCGAGATCACCTTGCCGCCGGTGAGGATCGCAATGTCTTCCAGCATCGCCTTGCGGCGGTCGCCGAAACCCGGTGCCTTGACCGCGCAGACGTTCAGGACGCCGCGCAGCTTGTTGACCACCAGGGTGGCCAGCGCCTCGCCTTCGATGTCTTCCGCGATGATCAACAGCGGACGCCCCGACTTGGCGGTCTGCTCCAGTACCGGGAGGAGATCCTTCATGTTGGAGATCTTCTTGTCGTGGATCAGGATGCTGACGTTCTCCATGTTCGCTTCCATCCGCTCGGGATCGGTCACGAAGTAGGGGGAGAGGTAGCCGCGGTCGAACTGCATCCCCTCGACGGTCTCCAGGGTGGTCTCCATCGCCTTGGCTTCCTCGACGGTGATGACCCCTTCCTTGCCGACCTTCTCCATCGCCTGGGCGATGATGTCGCCGATGGTCTTGTCGTTGTTGGCCGAGATGGTGCCGACCTGCGCGATTTCCTTGTGGTCCTTGATCGGTTTGGAGATGTTCTTCAGTTCGGCAACCAGCGCCTCGACAGCCTTGTCCAGGCCGCGCTTGATTTCCATCGGGTTGTGACCCGCGGCAACCAGCTTGGAACCCTGGCGGTAGATCGCCTGGGCCAGAACGGTCGCAGTGGTGGTGCCGTCGCCGGCCACGTCGGAGGTCTTGGAAGCAACTTCCTTCACAAGCTGTGCGCCCATGTTCTCGAACTTGTCGTCAAGCTCGATCTCCTTGGCGACGGTTACGCCGTCCTTGGTGATGAGCGGCGCGCCGTAGGATTTCTCGATGACGACGTTGCGCCCCTTGGGACCCAGGGTTACCTTTACTGCGTCTGCCAGGGTATTGACACCTTTAAGGATGCAGTTGCGTGCGTCCTGGTCGAATTTGATGATCTTTGCAGCCATGGTTTCATATCCTCCTTGGGATGATTATCCAGCGATTGTGGGGAATTTACGGACCTGCGGGTGCTTCGGAAAGCGGCAGGCGCCCTATTTCTCAATGACGCCGAGGATGTCGTCCTCGCGCATGATCAGGAAGTCGTTCCCTTCCAGCTTCACTTCGCTCCCCGCGTACTTGCCGAACAGCACCTTGTCGCCCACCTTCAAGTCGATCGGGAACACTTTGCCGTCCTCGCCCCTCTTCCCTTTGCCCACGGCCACGACTTCGCCCTGCTGCGGCTTTTCCTTGGCTGTCTCCGGGATGTAAAGCCCACCGGCTGTCATGGTTTCTTCCTCAACCCTCTTCACGATGATTCGGTCCTGCAGCGGTCTAAGATTCATGCTTTCACTCTCCTTTCTTTGAGATCCCTGATCTCTGGATGATAGAAAAAATATTAGCACTCAAAACAGCCGAGTGCTAATCGCTCCGTAAATATAAACAGCATGATGGCAAAAATCAAGGGGGCGGATAAAAATTAATTTACCCGCCCCCGTCGAGAGCTGACTGCTCCGAGACCTTGCGGCCTCACCCCGTCACCACTTCCTCTTCGCCAGTTCCTCCGCGTAGAACTTCTGGTACAGGATTTCCCACTCCCGGCTCCCGGGGACCTTCGCCTGGCTGTAGGAGGCGAGTTTGTCCTTTACCGCCTGGTCCACCTGCCCCATGATGGAGAAGAACCCCTCGATGGAGCCCTTGATCGAATCGAGGGCACGCCGCTCGTCCGGGAAATCGGCGAGGTCGTCCCGCCAGAGCTTGTCGTAGATCTTGTGCGCGAGGTGCGAGATGCGGTCTTCCGAAATGTGCATGGTATCCTCTCTGGTGACTGGTGCCCTTTTTGCGGGCCTAAAGAACGATCTTTCTTTCCTTGGCAAGTTTGTCCTTGATCATCCTCAGCATCTTGTGCCGGTCGATCCCATCCCCCCCCCCGATCCCGCGCAGGGTCTGTTCCAGCAGGGCCTCTGCGTCCCGCTCCAGGGCCTCCTCCACCTTCAGGTCCGCGGCGACGGCGGACTTCATGGCCGCAAGCATGGTGGTTCTCCCCTGCTTGACCGTGATCAGTCCCGCGCGCTCCAGGTCCCCGAGCACCTTCTCCGCCAGGCGTGCAATCTGTTCATCCTTGAGATGCATCTTCCCTCCGCTTGAAAAAATGTGGTTGCAGCATTGTACGTCAAACGGGCAAAATAGCAATACGTTAACCGGCTCTCTGACTCTCTCTGCCCTCTATTTCCCCCCTTTCCGGTGCTTCCTGCTGCGGCTGTCACACTCGAAGACCGCCGGGTCCCAGACAGACGGCCCTACGTCCCCGTCAAGCGGCTCGCAGCACCCTGTTCAGAAGCGCACCAGAGAGGAAAAAGCACCTTGATTTATCCTCAAAGCAGGGATATCATGTTGACAGAGATACTCTCTCTGCCCTGCCCGTGAGGTTACAACGCCCCTGCGGAATAATTCATTGAAAGGGTGACTGTTACGGTCGCGGTGTGCTGCCCCATTGCGCGGGAATTGCCTAAAACGACCTACAGAAGCCCACCTAACTGGGAACTCGCTGTGAGGCCCCGAACCAACGACATGGTGGAGAGAGTTGAATGAACCAGATGGGACCGTACCAACGGTCCCTTTTTTTTGCCTTGCGCTCACCTATTAAAAGCTTTATTTGAAGCGATAACCTTCGGGATTGATTGTGGGTAGTCCGGCAGAATGCTTCACCCAAGAGGTGATCTTGCCAAAAGCGGTGCAGAAGATCCCCGCCTTGCCGTTGCCGCTGCTCGGTTTTTTCATGGTGGCGGCACTCGGCTGTCTCGACAACCTGACCGGCGACTGTTTATTCTATGCGTTCCCGGTTGCCCTGGAGTCCTGGGGCGCGGGAGGCCATCGTCGTCTCCCTTTCAGCGGGGGTGGCGCGTCTGGTCTCCGACCACTTCTAGTTACTCCGGCTCCAGTTTCAGGTACTGGAACTTCCCGCAGGCCATGGCGTTTCTGCTCCTGGTGGGTTTATTGGTAGCTACGGTAAAGAGGCTCTTGAGTGCGGAGGACCGGAAATGGAACCGCTAGGAGAAAAACCATGAAGGTAACCGCCTGCACCACTTCTTCCTGGCCGGCGAGATGGAGAGCGGCCAGGAGGGGATGGCGACCATGGAGACGCTGGGGCGCAACATGGCCTGGCTCATGAAGAAACTGCGGGGGTAACGGGAAGGGCGGGGCCGACGGGCCCCGCCCTTTTTTTCATTTGTGCGGGTAAAAGGTGAAGAAGCTGAGCGAGAGAGCCGCAAGCACCCACATGCCGGCGGGGACCTGGCGCCCCTTTCCGGTGCAGAGCTTCAAAAGTGCGGATAGGACAAGAGCCCCGAGGTCATCCGACCCCGATGTTGTAGGTGCAGCTCACAGGACCATGGTGAGAAAGGCCGGGACCAGCTCGGTGCAATCCTCGAAGTCGATCTTGGTGATCGGCTGGATCATGAAGGATCCGATCACGATCAGGGCGATGCCGTAGGCGTGCGGCGGGACGACCGTGAAGAGCGGCGCGAAGAGGAGCGAGAGCAGAAAGGGCAGGGCGACCACCCGCGCGGTGAACCCGGTGCGCCCACCCTCCTCGCTCCCCGCGGCCACTCGATGTAGGCTCCGGTCGTCGTGGTCCCCAAAAGCGGCGCCAGGGTGGTGGCGAGCGCGTCGGCCAGCATCGGCTTCTCGATCTCCGGGAGGTTCCCCTCTTCGTCCAGGAGGTCTGCCCTCATGGAGAGCCCGATCAGGGTCCCCACCGTGTCGACGAAGGCCATGATGAAGATGATCAGCACGATCGGAAAGAATTTAAGGCTGAGGCCGCCCGAGATGTCGAGCTGCATCAGAATGGGCGAGAGGTCAGGCGGCAGGCTCACGAAATGCTCCGGCATGGCGGCCGCCTTGAGCCAGATGGAGAGCAAAGTGGTGCCAATGATGCCGATGACGATGGCCCCTTTCACCCTCTTGGGCCATCAACACCGCCACGAGTGGGAAGCCGGCGACCGCGGGGAGCACCGAGGAGGAGGTGATGTCGCCCAGCCTGACCGGCGCACCCGGCACCCCCGGGGACCACCAGGCCGGTCTCATTTAGGCCGATGAAGGTGAGGAAGAGCCTGATGCCGACCGCGAAGCTGCACTTGAGCGAGACGGTATCGCCTCGGCGAGCCAACTGCGCACCTTTAAGACGGTCAACAGGGCAAGAGCACCCCCGCGACAAAGACCGCCCCGAGCGCCACCTGCCAGGAGTAGCCGAGCACCTTCACCACGGTGAAGGCGATGAAGGCGTTCTCGCTCATGTAGGGTGCGATGGCGAAGGGGCGCTTGGCGTACACCCCCATGATGGCGGTGCCAAAGGGCGCGGCGATGATGGTCGCCGTGGTGGAGGGGCATCGGGGGATCCCCGCCGCCTCCAGGATGGCCGGATTCACGATGATGATGTAGGCCATGGTCAGAAAGGTCGTGATGCCGGCGATGGTCTCCAGCCGGTAGCTCGTTTTGTAGCGCGCAAACTCGTAAGTAGTTCTGCATGGCTGTTTCGTTACCCGTGGTGTGGCCGCCACCGGCTGCGCCTGGGACCGACAGCTGCGGCAGATCTGCGCTTCCTGACCAGCCGGACGGTTTTTTTACCCCATCGGGGCTGCAGAGGCAACCCCAATCACCAAACTGCGGTATACTGGCCTAAAACAGGCAGCACACAGAAGGAAAGGCATGACCCCTCATTTTCTCCCGACGCTGGTGAACCGCCCCTTCGGCGATCCTGGGCTCTACCTCGATTTCCTCTTCGCGCGCCGGGCCATCCTCTTCGACCTGGGCGACCTCGCCCCGCTTCCCGCTCGCAAGCTGTTGAGGATCAGCGAGGTCTGCGTCTCCCACACCCATATCGACCACTTCATCGGCTTCGACGCGCTCTTGCGCATCATGCTGGGGCGCGACAAAAGGGTGCAGCTCTTCGGCCCCCCCGGCATCCTCTCGCAAGTGGAGCACCGGCTCGCCTCCTACAGCTGGAACCTGATCGGGAGCTACCCGACCGAGTTCAGCGTCACGGTGAGCGAACTCCATCCCGACCTCACCGGCCTGCGGGCGCAGTTCAGCTCCAAGCGTGCCTTCGCCAGGGAGTCCGAAGAGGTTTTCCAGATCAGCGACGGGGTGATTCTGGACCAGGAGACTTTCCGAATCCGTTCCGCCTTCCTAGAACACAGCATTCCCTGCCTCGCCTTCGCCTTCGAGGAGAAGCGGCACGTGAACTTCATGAAAAACCGCCTCGCCGAACTCGGAGTCCCGGCGGGCCCCTGGCTCTCCGAGCTCAAGGCCGCCGTGCTGCGCGACGAGCCGGACGCCACCATCATCAGGACCTTGGGGAAGGACGGCACGGATGGGGCGGTCTTTCGGCTTGGGGATCTGAAAGAGCGCGTGCTGCGGGTGGTCACCGGAGAAAAGGTCGTCTATGTCACCGATGCCTCCTTCACCCCGGAAAACCGCGGGCGGATCGTGGAACTGGCGCGCGGGGCCGACTACCTCTTCATCGAGGCGACCTTCCTGCACGTCGATGAGGAGCGGGCGCGCGCCAGGGCGCACCTGACGGCGCGCCAGGCCGGGGAGCTCGCCCGCGAGGCGGGGGTGGCGCGGGTAATCCCCTTCCACTTCTCGCCCCGGCACCTGAGAGCTGAAAAAGAGCTGCGCCGGGAACTGGCGCAGGCGTTTCACTCAAGGGACAATTAACAGGGAGCAATTAACAATGGTCCCTTGCCTTTCAAAATGCGAAAGGGGCGTCACCAGTGTCAATTGTCAACCGCCAATTGTCCATTGCCTTTGCCCCTTTCTCAATCACCAAACCGCGCTATGGGCGTCTAGTCGAGCTTGAGCGCCACAAACAGCGAGGCCTCGCCGCGCCGCAGCAGCATCCGCAGGTATCCTCCCTTCTTTACAGCGGATACGGACCTGCTGTAATCCGCCACCCCGGCGATGCGGGTCCCGTTCACCTCGCGGACCAGGTCACCATCCTGGATCCCCGCCCGATCCGCCAGACCGTCCGGCTGCACCTCGCTGACCACGACACCCTGATCCCCCTGCACCCGCAGCTGCTGTGCCCGCTCCGGGGTCAGCTCGGCCACCTTCAGGCCGAGCCGGTCGCTGGGCAGAGCCAGGTCCTCGCTCCCCGTGCCGTCCTGCAGCTGCTCCACGGTGACCGGCACCGACTCCTGGCGCCCGTCGCGCTGCACCAGCACGGTGACCTTCTTGCCGACCGGGGTTGTGGCCACGGTGCGCGGCAGCTCCCCCATCTCCTTGATGGCGTGGCCATCGAACTCGAGGATGATGTCGCCCCCCTTGAGGCCGCTCTTCTCAGCGGGGCTGTTTTTGAGGACCTCCGCCACCAGGGCGCCGCGCTCCGCCTCGAGGCCGAAGGATTTCGCCAGTTCGGCAGTCACCGGCTGCACCGAGACCCCGAGCCAGCCGCGCGTCACCTTGCCGGTCTCCTTGAGCTGGGTGATGATCGACTTGGCCATGTTCACCGGAATGGCGAAGCCGATCCCCTGGCCTCCCGCGAGGATCGCCGTGTTGATGCCGATCACCTCCCCCTTGGTGTTGAAGAGCGGCCCACCGGAGTTACCCGGGTTGATGGAGGCATCGGTCTGGATGTAATCGTCGTACGGCCCGCTCCCGATCACCCGCCCCTGCGCGCTGATGATCCCCGCGGTGACCGTCTGGGCCAGGCCGAAGGGGTTGCCGATCGCCATCACCCACTCCCCGACCTCCATCTTGTCGCTGTCGCCCAGGGGGGCAACCGGCAGTTCCCCCTTGGCGTCGATCCTGATCAGCGCCAGGTCGTACTTCTCGTCGCGCCCCTTCAACTCGCCGCGGAATTCCCTGCCGTCGGAGAGCTTCACCTTGATCTCGTCCGCCCCCGTCACCACGTGGTTATTGGTCAGGATGAAGCCGTCCGCGCTGATGATAAAGCCGGAACCGAGGTTCTTCTGCTTGAAGGGGTGCTGGCGCGGCGCATCGAAGAACTTGTCGAAATACTCCTGGAAAGGATCGTTCCCGGTGGGATGCTGCCGTTTCTGGGGCGCTACCGTCTTGGACGTGCTGATGTTCACGACGGTCGGTTTGAGTCGTTTCGCCAGCATGGCGAAGTCGGGGAGCATCACGGCTGCCTGCGCCCCTCCCGCAAACAAGCAACCGAGGAGTAAGGTGAGAACAAACAATTTAGTCATGACTGTTACCCGCATCTGGTGGCTACCTCCGAAAGGAAAAATGTTAGCCTGAAATTAATACCGGACCGCGCGTTTGTCAAGACCGGCAGGGAAGCTCTTAGGTGTCAATTTGGTAAAAAAACGGACGATTCCTCCGGCCGCGCTTTCGCGGCGGAGCAATCGTCCTTTTTGAGGTAGTGCTTAATGCTCTAAAGGGGGGGTCCAGGCTAAAGGATTAATCCTCTTCCTTCAGGATGTAGCCCACGCCCCTGACCGTGTGGATCAGCTTCTTATCAGCTTCGCGGTCGATCTTCTTGCGCAGGTAGTTCACGTAGACGTCGATGATGTTGGTGAAGCTGTCGAAGGTGTAATCCCAGACATGCTCGGCGATCATGGTCCTGGTCAGCACCTGGTGCGGGTTGCGCATGAAGTACTCGAGCAGGCCGTACTCCTTGGCGGTGAGGTCGATCTCCTTGTCCTTGCGCCAGACCTTGTGGGTTACCGGGTCGAGGCGCAGGTCCCCGAAACGGATCTCGGCACCGCGGTCCAGTTCGCTTCTGCGCATCAGCGCACGGACGCGGGCCAGCAGCTCGGCAAAGGCGAACGGCTTGGTCAGATAGTCGTCGGAACCGGAATCAAGCCCTGCCACGATATCCTCGACGGAATCCTTGGCAGTCAGCATCAGGATCGGGGTGACGTTCTTTCTCTCGCGCAAATCCTTCAGTACGGAGAGACCGTCCTTCTTCGGGAGCATCCAGTCGAGAACAATCAGGTCGAACGCCTTCTCGAGAGCGAGCTTCAGCCCTTCCTCACCGTCGGCCGCGGTGTGTACTTCGTACTGCTCTTCTTCGAGCCCGCGCTTGATGAAACTGGCTACCTTCTTCTCATCTTCAACCACCAAAATTCTCATGTTGATTACCTCTCTCTTTTTGTTTAGGTAGGACGAACTCCTAATCGTGCCGAATCTCACCATGAAGCCTGCTCAGTATCTCGGCAGCAGACTCCTCCACCGATTTGTTGGTAACGTCTATGACTATCCAGTCCGGGTGTGCCCGATAGTACCGGCGGCAGAGGGCAAGCTCCTCCTCGACCTGGCGGTAGTCGGCGTAGCTGCCGCGCGGACTCTGCCGGAGATTTCTCAGCCGCGCGCATCTGATGTCCACCAGCCTCTGGGTCTCGATGATGAGCCCCACCACCCGGTCCGGTTCCACCTCTTCCAGCTCGGGCGGGGGGTCGATCCCCTGCACCAGCGGGACGTTGGCCACCTTGTACCCCTTGTGGGCGAGGTACATGGAGAGCGGCGTCTTAGAGGAGCGGGAAACCCCGACCAGGACGATATCGGCCTTGTGCAGGTTCCGTGGCTCCTGCCCGTCGTCCTGCTTCACGGTGAAATCGACCGCCTCCATGCGCCGGTAGTACTCGGAGTTCATCTCGTACTGCAGCCCGGGAAGCTTCTGCGGCCGCATCTCCAGGAACTCGGCGAGCTTGAAGAGCAGCGGCGTGATGAAGTCAACCGCCTCCAGCCGGCGCGCCTCGGCTTCATTTCTCACCAGCTGGGCCAGTTCCGTGTTCACCAGGGTGTAGAAGATGATCCCCGGCTCCCGGGTCACCTCGTCCATGGCCCGTATCACGTCGTCGCGGGTACGGATCTGTCCTACCCGGTGCAGCTTGACATCCACGTCCTTGAACTGGGTGAGGGCCGCCCGCGCCACCCGCTCGACCGTTTCACCCGTGGCATCCGACAGAAGGTACACATGGTTCATTGCGTTACCATCCAAAAATTTCTGCATTTACCGGTAGATAGCTGCGAAGCTGCAAGGTTCATTAGATATATACCATGTTTTTTCATTTTAGGCAAAACTAAAATTTAATGGGAAAATCTTTGAAAAAACGGGACGGCGAGTCCCCATTATTTTTTTCATTATAATTACACCCGTACTTTATACCGTTGTCAAGGTTTTCATTGCTATGCCCTCTAATTTTCTGGTATTTTAATCGGGATACCAGCCACCACAAAGGAGAAGCACCGCCTCATGCAAACAGATTGGGCTGAAATCGCCTGCGAAGTTCCGGCCGACATGGTCGACGTCATGGCCGACTTCCTGGTAGGACTCACCGGCAACGGTGTCGGGATAGAGAACCTGCACCTGGACACCTTTTCCCTCGACACCCTTGAGGACACTCCCACCAAGACCGTGAAGGGATACCTGCCGCTGGACGGCTCCCTGGAGGAGCTGCGCATCAGGGTGGAACAGTTCCTATCCCAACACGGTCCGGACTTTGCCGGTTTTATCTTCACCCCTCCGGTGGTGAGCGTGGTCCGGAACGAGGACTGGGCCAACAACTGGAAGGTGCATTTCAAGCCGGTGCGTATCGGCGACCGACTGGTGATCAAGCCGACCTGGGAAGAATACCACAGGCTCCCCGGCGACCTGGTGATCGAGATCGATCCCGGGATGGCCTTCGGCACCGGGGCCCATCCCACCACCCGGATGTGCCTGGAGTCGCTGGAGCGCATCTGCTTCAATGAGTCGGGTGGTAAGCTCCCCGACACCGTCCTCGACGTCGGCACCGGTTCCGGGGTGCTGAGCATCGCCGCGGCACTGATGGGAGCCTCGCACATCACCGCGGTCGACATCGACCCCGAGGCGGTCCTGGTTACCCAGGAAAACCTGGCTTTAAACGGCGTGGCCGACTTGGTGCACGCCTCCACCACGGACCTGGGGCTTCTCACGGAGAGTTACGGCGTGGTGCTCGCCAACATCCTCGCAGAGGAGCTGGTACGGCTCTCCGCCCAACTGACCGCCAGGATTGCGCCGGGCGGCTGGCTGATCCTCTCCGGCATCCTCTCCGAGAAGGTGCAGTTCGTCTCTGCCTCGTTCCCGGGGCTGACTCCGGTGGCAAGCCCGGCCGAGGCCGAATGGAGCTGCCTGACCTTCCGAAAGCCCCTCTAAAGGTGCGCACCTTCTTCCTGGGAGATAACCCCCTTTTGGGGGATACGGCGACCGTGACCGGGGAGCTGTACCGGCACATGGCCCGGGTGCTGCGGCTCAAGGCCGGCAGCGCCGTGATCCTCACCGATGCCGGTGGGGCGCGCCTGTCCGGCTTCATCGAGGAGGTGGGTGCCAAGAGCCTCACGGTGCGCATCGGAACCCGGGAGAGCACCCCGGAACCGGAACAGGCGCTGCGTATCACCCTGTACCAGGGTCTTCCCAAGGGGGAGAAGCTCGACCTGATCCTGCAAAAGTGCACCGAACTCGGGGTCGACCGGATCGTCACCTTCGATGCGGCCCGCTCCATCGTCAAGCTGCGCGGGGAGCGGAGCGTCGGACGTCTGGAGCGTTGCGAGAGAATCGTGCAGGAAGCTGCGCGGCAATCCGGGCGGCGCAGCGCCCCCGGGGTCGCCATCGGCGGGAGCCTGGACGCCGTGCTGCGGGAGGCACGCCAGGAGGTCAAGCTTTTGCTGTGGGAGGGTGAGCAGACCACCAAGCTGCGGGATGTCGTCCTTGAGCACCCCGCCCCCCAAAGCGCGGCAGTGGTAGTCGGCCCCGAGGGGGGACTCAGCGACAAGGAGGTGGAACAGGCGCTTGGGAACGGCTTCGCGCCGGTCTCCCTCGGGCGGCGCATCCTGCGCACCGAGACCGCCGGGCTTGCGGTGCTGTCCATCCTGCAGTTTCACTGGGGCGACCTGGGGTAAAAAAAGGGCGGGACACCTGGCACTGCCGGTAGCCCGCCCTTCGTTATACTCCTCGCGTCACCCGTAGGAGCGTCCTCCAGGACGCGAATCGCGGCAAGGATGCCGCTCCTACCAGATCAATCTTCCAATCTCCCTACGTGATGAGCGCCGCCAGAATTCGCGGCAGGCATGCCGCTCCAACCTTCCCAGCACCCTGAGAGATACGCCCTATTCGATGATCGCCGCCAACTCATCGCCAAAAGCCTCGCGCTGCCAGCGCTTGAGGAGCGCTAACTGCGGCGGACCCGGCTCGGCCAGCGCCTCAAGAAGGGTGTTGTTGGCGACCAGACCAACCCCGAGCCCCAGCTGCGCCGACTTGGTCTCCCTCCAGAGCTTGAGCCTCTTGACCCGTTCCTCCTGGTTCCTGTCCAGCACCGGTCGCCGGCCCGGCTGGGTCTGCGGCAGCTTCTCCTGAGGCAGGGCGAGTCCCGCGGCCACGGCCTGCAGCAGTCCGCGTCCCAGCCGGTCGATCAGCTTCGAGGACATGGTCTGGATGCCGACCAGCTCGAAATTGGAACGGGGCTGCTTCTCTGCCAGCTCCCGCAGCAGGTCGTTGCCGAGGATCCTGAAGGGGGGGACGTCGGCGCTCTTCGCCTTTTCGTCCCTGAAGTGCAAAAGCTCCTCCAGCACGGCGAGTTCCCTCGGCTTCATCTTGTTGGCGCCCTTGAAGCGCAGGCACATGAGCTCACCCTCGCGGGAGGCCGACCGTACGCCCGCCACCAGTTCGGACTCCTCCTCGACCCAGGCAAGCCTCCCCTTGGCCGTGAGTTCCGCCTCCAGCTGCCGGTACAGTTCGATCAGCAGGGAGGTATCCTTCATGGCGTATTCCATCATCTCGTTGGAGAAGGGGCGCTTGCTCCAGTCCGCCTTCTGGTAGCGCTTGTCCAGCTCGACGCCAAAACGCTTCTTCAAAAGGGCGGCCAGGCCGAACTCACTTTCTCCCAGGAACTGGCTGGCGATCATGGTGTCGAACAGGTTCACCACCTCGATGCCGAAGTCCCGGAACAGGGAGCGCATGTCGTAGTCCGCCCCGTGGAAGATCTTTTTGATGTCCGGATTGGCGAAGATGGGGGCGAGAGCCCTCACGTCCAGGGACGCCAACGGGTCGATGAGCCTGGTTTCCGATGCCGAGGAGACCTGGATCAGGCAGACCTTCTCCGTATAGTGATGCAGGGAGTCCGCCTCCAGGTCGAAGGCGAGGACCGACTCTCGGCAGAGCCGCTCCACGAGGAGGTTTAAGCTGTTCTGGTCGGTGATCAGGTGTGCCGCTGCGGGTCGTTGTTCATCACTGTTGTTCTGCAAAAGTTCCCGTCCGTTTCCGCATCTCGCATGCTGTTGTCAGGTTTAAAAATGAACTGAGGGCCCCCTGTCACCATGACAGCGCCCGGTTGAAAGATTACAACCATCTCCGCGACTCTTCAAGCGCCAACCGGCAGCGCCGCCAAGAAAAGTGTTAATTTGCCGCCAGCCAACTCCGGTGTCAGGGGCCGATCTCGCGCAGAGCCTGCACGGTGCGCTCCATCTCCTCCATGGTCCCGATGGTGATCCTGAGCCCGTGGGAGAGCTTGGGGTCGGAGAAGTGGCGCACCAGGATCCGGCGCTGGAACAATCCCTGGTAGACGCGGGCTCCATCCCGGTCGGGCGGCGTCGCGAAGACGTAGTTGCCGCTGGAGGGGATCACCTGGTAGCCGAGCTTTGCCAGCTCGGCAGTGAACCAGGCGCGGGCGGCGCGGATCTTGCCGACGCAGGACAGGAAGTAGTCCTGATCCCTGAGGGCGGCGGTTGCCGCGGCCTGGGCCAGACGGTCCAGGTTGTAGTGGTCGCGGATCTTGTTCAGCGCCGCGATCACTTCGGGCCGAGCTATCGCCAGGCCGACCCGCATCCCCGCCAGGGAGTAGCTTTTGGAGAAGGTCCTGGTCACCACGACGTTTTCCAGCGAGCGCACCAGTTCCAGGGAGTTCTCCTCGGCGAAATCCGCATAGGTCTCGTCGATCACCAGCATGCCGGAAAGCCGACCGGCCAATTTGGCGATGTACTCCTGGGAATAGGTGAATCCCAGCGGCGCATTCGGGTTGGTGAGGAAGAAGATGCGCCCGGCATAGTCGGCGGGGATCCCTTCCGGTTCGAACTCTTCAGTCAGGCCAAAGGTCCGCACCCGCGCGCCCTGGACATGAGCCAGGGTGCCGTAATAGGAGTAGGAGGGATGCACGTAGGCGACCTCCTCTCCCTCGCCGGCAAAGGCTCTGATCAGGTTGTTGAGCACCTCGTCGGAACCGTTGGCCATGACGATCCAGGAGGGGTCGAAGCCGTACAGCTTCCCGGCCTCCTCGCGCGCCAGCCTGCTCGTCGCGTCAGGGTAACGGCGCAGCCCCTCTCCCGCCTCCCGAACGATGGCGTCGATCACCCGGGGCGAAGGAGGGTAGGCGTTTTCATTGGTGTTGAGTTTGATGTAGGAGTCCACATCTTCGGGCTGATAGCCAGGCACATAGCCGGCCATTTCAGCGATGTTGGGCCGCAGGGTGATCATGTCAACTCCTTGCTGTACGTTTTGCTAACCAAATATAACCAAAAAAGGGTCAGAAAGTCGAGGGTGAATGGTTCGACGCCCCCGCGCGACCGGAACCTTTTTGCGCTTTCACCTCAATACTGCTCCAGCACCCGGTACTGCGTGGTGCGCCGCACCGGGGTGAACCCCGCGCCGCGGATCAGCTCGACCATCTCCTCGCGGGACATCCGGAACCTGCAACCGGCCGCAGCCACCACGTTTTCCTCCAGCATGGTGCCACCCAGGTCGTTGGCGCCGAAGAAGAGCGCCACCTGCGCCATCTTCGCCCCTTGGGTTACCCAGCTTGCCTGCAGGTTTTTTATGTTGGTCAGCACGACCCTGGAGAGGGCGAGCACCTTCAGGTACTCGACCCCGGTCGCGCTGCCCCCCCCCAGCTCGGTATTGCCCGGCTGGTAGGTCCAGGGAATGAAGGCGGTAAAGCTCCCCCCCTCCTCTTGCAGGGTGCGGACCCTCATGAGATGCTCCACCAGGTCCTCGGGACGTTCGCGGCTGCCGAACATCATGGTCGCGGTGCTCGGCATGCCGAGGCGCGCGGCCTCACGCATGACGGCCGCCCACCCCTGCCAGCCGATCTTCTTGGGGGAGATCTCGGCCCGGACGCTGTCCACCAGTATCTCAGCGCCGCCGCCGGGGATGGAATCGAGCCCGGCCGCCTTGAGGCGGGCGAGGGTCTCGGGCATGGTGAGACCGGAGACCTGGGCGATGTGGGTCACCTCGGCAGGGGAGAGTGAGTGGTTGGTCAGCCCGGGGAAGCGCTCCTTGATTTCCTGGAAGAGCGTCTCGAAATAGCCGATGTCAAGCCCCGGATGGAGGCCCCCCTGCATCAGGAGCTGGGTGCCACCCTGGGCCGACAGTTCCTCCAGCTTGGCCATGATCTCGGAGGTCGGCAACAGGTAGGCGTCCTCCGCGCCCTGAGCCCGGTAGAACGCGCAGAACTTGCACTGCGACTCGCAGACGTTAGTGTAGTTGACATTGCGGTCCACCACGAAGCTCACCTGGCGCTCCGGGTGCATCTGGCGCCTGATGGCATCGGCGAGCTTGCCCAGGGAAAGAAGTTCGCCCTCGGTCAGCAGCCAGAGCGCCTCATCGGCGCTGACCACCTCGCCGGCGGCCACCCTCTCGGTAATTTTCTTCAGCATTGGTGTAACCTCGGCACTTGGTGTTCTCGCATGCGGCGCACGGGCGAACACAAGGTTCGCTCCTACGGTAATGCATCATGTTGGTAGGGGCGAATCTTGTATTCGCCCTTTTTTCTGGCACACACGCTCCCTTTTTGTGCCCAACAACTATTTTCAATACACCCGCAGCTCGCGGTACAGAGTGTCCCGCTCGACCGGGATGCGTCCGGCCTTGGCGATCATGGCGACGATGGCGTCGCGGCTCATGGTCTGGGGCGTGTCGGCGCCGGCCTCGTGCCCGATGCGCTCCTCCACCACGGTCCCGTCCAGGTCGTTCACTCCGAAGGCGAGCGAGACCTGGGCGATCTTCTCCCCGAGCATGACCCAGTACGCCTTGATGTTGGCGAAATTGTCGAGGTAGATGCGGGAGACCGCGAGCGTCCGCAGGTCGTCCACCCCGCCGGTCCCGGAGCCGCCAAGCTTCAGCTCCGAGTGCTCCGGCTGGAAGGCAAGCGGGATGAACACCTGGAAACCGCGGGTCCTGTCCTGCAGCTCCCTCAGCTGGCGCATGTGGTCCACCCGGTCAGCCGGGCTTTCCAGGTGCCCGTAAAGCATGGTCGCGTTCGATTTGAGACCCGCACCGTGCACCTGTTCCATGATGTCGAGCCAGGCGGCCCCCGAGATCTTTTCAGGGCAAAGCTGGTTGCGAACCGCCGGTGCGAAGATTTCCGCTCCGCCTCCCGGCAGCGAGCCGAGCCCCGCTTCCTTGAGGCGCTCCAGGGTCTGCGGGACGGGGAGCCCGGCCAGACCGGCGAGGTAGGCGATCTCAACCGCCGTGAACGCCTTCACGTGCAGGGTGGCGGATACCGACCGGATGGTGCGCAACAGCTCCAGGTAGAATTCGAAGGGGAGGTCGGGGTGCAGCCCGCCGACCACGTGGATCTCGGTAGCACCCTGCTTGAGGGCCTCCTCGGCGCGGCCCCGGACCTCGTCGAGGGTCATCAGGTAGGCGCCCGGCTGGTCCGCCATCCGGGAGAAGGCGCAGAAGCGGCAGCGATTCACGCAGATGTTGGTGTGGTTGATGTGGCGGTTCACGTTGAAGAAGACCCGGCGGCCGTTACGCCGCTCGTTCACCCAGGCGGCGAGTTCGCCGACGGCCAGAAAGTCGTCGTGTCCGAAGAGGAAGAGCGCCTCGGCGTCGTCGATCCGGTGGCCGACATGCACCTTTTCGGCGATGGTTGCAAATGTGGTCATGGGGGTGGTCCCTTGTGGTAAAGCAAAAATGGTTTTTCCTGCGACGGATCGGCCGGCTTGGCCCGATCGGACAGATCCAGTGCCCGGGAAATTCAAGGCTCCTCGCTGCCCCAGCGCTTGAACAGGGCGTGCTCCACCCCGATGCTGTCCAGGACCTTGCCGACCACGAAGTCCACCAGGTCGTCCAGGGTCTCGGGCTTCTGATAAAACGCTGGCATGGCCGGGACGATCCTCACCCCGAGCCGCGCCAGCCTTAACATGTGCTCCAGGTGAATGGCGTTCAGCGGGGTTTCCCGCGGCACCAGCACCAGGGGGCGCGCTTCCTTCAGCATGACGTCGGCCACGCGTTCCAGAAGGCTCCCGGAATTGCCGCTGCTGATCCGGGACAGGGTCCCCATGGAACAGGGTGCCACTATCATGGCATCGGGGGCCGAGGAACCGCTGGCGATCGGTGCGAAAAAATCGTCCCCGGCGTAGTAGCTGAGCGCCGCGGCGTCACAGCCAAAATGGCGGCGCAGCTCCTCGGGGAGGGAAACCGCGCCGCAACCCCAGCCAAGACCGCACTCCTGCCTCAGTACCGCGAAGCCGGCGGAGCTTACCAGCATGCTGACCCGGGCTCCGGAGCGCAGCAGCTCCTGCACCAGCCTCAACCCGTATACGGCGCCGGAGGCACCGGTAATGGCGAGGGCTACCTGCCGCGCCCTCATGCCGCGCCCTGCAGGGTGTCCAGCAGGGTGGCCAGGAAGAGGGTCACACTGATGTAGCCGTTCATATTGAAAAAGGCCGCATCCAGCTTGCCGAGGTCGCCGCCGCGCAAAAGCCAGTGTTCGTAGAGCAGCATGCAGCAGGCGGCCGCCAGACCGGTGAGATAGTACGGCCCCAGGTGCATGCTGAGGTAGATGGCGCCCAGAAAGCCTAGGGCCAAAAGGTGGAAGATCCGCGCGCTCCAGAGCGAGCCGGCCACGCCGAGCGCCGCGGGTATGGAGTGCAGGCCGCTCTCCCGATCGAAATCGAGGTCCTGCAGCGCGTAGAGGATGTCGAACCCGGCCACCCAGAAAAGGACGGCAAGCCCCAGGAGGAAGGAGGGGAGTTCGGCCCCCCCCCGCACCGCGATCCAGGCGCCCATGGGTGCACCCGCGAGGCAGATGCCGAGCACCAGGTGCGCCAGGGCGGTGAAGCGCTTGCAGTAGGAATAGAGCAGGATGAAGCCGAGCGCCAGGGGGGAGAGGTAGAGGCAGAGCGGGTTCAGCATCCGCGCGGCAAACAGCATGAGCGCCACGGAAAGGGCGCTGAAGACCAGCACCGCTGCCCGGCTTAAAAGCCCCGCGGGGATGGCGCGCCCGCTGGTGCGCGGATTCCTGCCGTCGATCTCCGCGTCGATCACGCGGTTCAGCCCCATGGCCGCGCTACGGGCACCCACCATGGCGCAGACGATCCACCCCACCTGGGAGAAGGTCGGCAGGCCGCGGGCCGCCAGGAGCGCCCCGGTGAAGGCAAAGGGGAGCGCGAAAATCGTGTGGGAAAACTTTATCATCTCCAGGAAGACCCGCACCCTGGCGTATAGTGTCATCTCAACTCCTGCCTGACTGCTCATTAAGCCACCTTTTTCGGCCCCGAGAGGGAATCAGAGAAAACCGTACTCCCGCCATCTCCGCTCCACCAGGGCGCTCACCGAGGGATCCTGTTTAAGCGCTTCAAACTCCTCCCGGCCCCCCTCTTCTGGGAACTTCCGCGTCGCGTCGACCCCGAGGAACCCGTCGCCCAGTTCCAGGTCGCCCGGCAGCCGGGCTTCGTTCAGCGCCTGCCAGAAGGCTTGCGAGAGGGTGAGTTCCCGGGCGTCCGCGTCGACCACCACCAAGAGCTTCCCCTTGTGCAGCCAGCCTCCTCCCCTCAGCGACTCCAGCACCCGGCGCCCCTGCCCGGGAAAGGTCTTCCTGATGGCCACCAGCGCGCAACCGTGAAAGATCCCCTCCAGGGGCTGCCTGATGTCGACGATCTCGGGGCACTGCCTGCGGCTTAGGGGGAGCAGCAGGCGCTCCGCGGCCCGGGCCAGGTAGCAGTCCTCCATAGGGGGGGGACCGGCCACGGTCGCCTGGCAGACCGGGTCCTTCCGGTGCGTGATGCAGGTAACCCGCAGCACCGGGACCTCTTCGCCGGAATCATAGCGTCCGGTATGGTTGCCGAAACGCCCCTCCGGGCGGGTTGCCCCCGGCTCGAGGTACCCCTCGATGACGATCTCCGCGTGGGCCGGGACCAGGAGCTCGGAACTGAGGGAGCGCACCATCTCGACCGGCTCCCCCCGGAGGAACCCGGCAAAGGAGATCTCGTCAAAGGCTTCCGGCAGGGGGAGACAGGCGGCGAGGGTAAGCGAGGGGTCGGCGCCCACGGCGACCGCCACCGGCATCTCCCGCCCGGCCGCCTGGTAGTTGCGGTAATGGCCGTAACCGCCGCTGCCGCGCTTCCAGCGGATCCCCGCGCTCCGCTCATCGAAGAGCCGCACCCGGTACATGCCGCAGTTGCCCTGGCCGCTCTCCGGATCCCGGGTGAACACCAGAGGGAGCGTGATGAAGCGCCCGCCATCACCGGGCCAGCTCTTGAGAAAGGGGTAATCTCCCAGGTCCGGGGCGCGCTCCACCACTTCCTGGCAGGGGGCACTGTCGACCAGACGCGGCGGGGGGGCTTCCCCGGGGGCCTGGAGCAGGCGCTCCATCCGGCCGCTCAGCTCGTCGAGGTCTTCCACCTGGAGCGCTGCGGCCATCCGGGCCTGGGAGCCGAAAAGGTTGGTGGCCACCGGGAAACGGCTCCCCCTGACCCGGCTAAAAAACAGCGCCTTGCCGCCACCGGCGGTTTTACTCTGCCGGTCGGTGATCGCGGCGATCTCCAAGTCGGGGTCGACCTCAGCGTCCACCCGCAGGAGTTCTCCCAGGGCGGCGAGCCGGGCGAGAAAGCCACCTAAGTCCCTATATGCCATGAGCAAATATCCTTAACTGCAAGTTTTTATCATTTCCGCCGGTTGAAGACAATGTTTTTCTTCCCGAAACGGCGCGGGAATCCCCCCAGTCGCCGCCCGCCCCCGACCCCGGAACCTGCTCCCAAGTCTCCCGGAAAATGCTTGCCGGGGCATACTTTTTATTGGTCGCGCCCGGCGCTTACCGGTTCACCGCGACTGCACAGCAGATTGCCGTTGTGCAACCGCTGAACACGGACCTAATGAAAATGACATGCAACTCCCTCCGGACACGATCCGGATTCATCTTCATTAACGGCAACTTGCGCCCTTCACGCGCCCCACCATCTCTCATGGCACCCTGTGTGTAATGGAGAGGCTAACGACCATGCAAAGGGGACCACTATGAAAGCCCAGACGACAGATACCGCCTCCATCGAGAGTTTAGTCCGCCACGGTTTCCAGGGAGCAGCCCTTTCTCTTTTCCTGCTCTTGGCGGGGTGCGGCGGCGGGAGCGGGGGAAGCGCTCCGGCCGCGGTCAACGTCGCTGCCAGCCCGCCCACCCAGCAGGCCGCGGCAAACATCTTCACGGTGACCAATGACAATTACGGGATGCAAAGCGCCAGTTACCTTGCCTGCGGCAAGTCTTCCCTGGGCATAGTCCTGCGGGCGGCCATCGCCTCCAGCATGACCGACCCGAACTTCCAGACGGTCTCCCGCATCGACATCTCCCCCAATGCGGCGATCGGTACCGGGAGCGACTACTCCCTCGGGGGTGCGACGGCCGGAAACCCCTTTCCCGGAGATGTCCTCATCCTGAATGGCCATCCCTCCACCCTGCTCAAAACAGTCGGAGGTACCATACACTTCACCGCGTACGGCAGCAATTCCGGCGACAGGATCTCGGGATCGTACAGCGCCATCGTCGAGGATGACAACGACCCGGCCAAGCCGACCTACACCATCGCCGCTCAGTTCGACCTGGTCACGGACAGTGACGGCCCGGTGCTGCCGGCTCCCCCTGCCTCCAGCCTGGCTGCCACCAGCTACGCTGCGAATTGCGCCACCTGCCACTCCCTGGGGAATTACGACACGACGGCATCCGGTGGGGCACCCGACCTGGCACTGCGGGGCGGCCAGATGAACGGGATTTTCACCCCAGGCCAGGCGAGCCACCAAGGGCTGCAGCTGGCGGCGGGCGAAATCACCGCGCTGAAGGTCCTGCTCAACAGCAACTAGCCTTCCGGTTTCTCCTGCAGCACAACCTGGCCCCCCGCCGGTTGTGTCTGCCGGAGGACCCTGTCCCACCTTGTTTCCGCCAAAACACAGCATCCCTCCTCCGCTAACCACCTCGATCTCTCAGATTTTTTTTGCCGGCGTCCCTGCAAACTCCCCGTTGTCAGGCGATGCTGCACGGGAACAAATAATGCAGTTCTTTTCATCTCATTGGTTTTTTTCTCAGATGCCGTCAAATAACCGAATACTCCCTAGGCAGTCCACGCGGGGTTTGAAAGGAAACAGTCCCATTAATTATAGGGACAAGGCGCTCTCATTGGTAAAATTCCTTTATATTTGTCAAGTAATTTGCTATTGTGGCACAATTTTCCGTCCTTTGCCTTTGTCGTTAAATAGCAGGGCCAGTTGCCGCCATATGCCGGAGCCAGGCGCCATGTGTCAGCCGGAACCGGCTGCGGCAGGGGTTGTGACCGTAAATCGTGGACTTTGCCGCTGGTGAGAAGAAAAAAAATCTCCCCTTCCCCCGGGTTTCGCACCTTTGGACCCGGGTACCGGACTGGGCAGAATCTGGCAGCGTCAGATGCGGGGACCCCAAAAGGGAAGCTATGCATTAAACCAGCAACCGAATCCGACATAACGTTACTCCGACAAAGGCAAAACCGGAGCAATCCGGTGACGCAAAGCCACGGGTCCCATCGCCTCTTCCGAGCGGTTGGACAGCCGGGTTACCGAAGAGCTTGTGGAGTCAGCGCCCCCCCTGGGACACCTGAAGTGCGGTCCCAAGTGAATACAGACGCCCGTCTCCATCCGAAGACGGGCGTTTTTTTGAGTTGGCAGCAGAATCGGCACCGAGCCATCAGACAACACGAAGGAGCCGACAACCGGCAAATTGGCAGAACCCTGAATATCACCATCGGCCGACCATCATCAAATTGTAAAACGAAGGAGAGAACCATGAAAAGAGACCGCCGCATCGCAGTACTCACCGTGGCAGCCATCGTGTTGCTGTCCCTGCCGCAGGCAGCATGGGCACAGCCGAAGGTCGCCATCACCATCAAGGCGGAGAAAGAGGTCACCGTCGCCATCCAGGGGAAGCAGGTCAAGAAGAAGATCGCCGCCAAAGGAGTCCAACCGGGAGATGAGATCATCTACACGCTCAGTTATGTCAACTCGGGAACCGAGGCGGCAACGGATGTGGTAATCAGTGATCCCATCCCGGCAGGCACCGCCTACCTCCCTGGGAGCGCCAGCGAGGAGGGGGAGCTTACCTTTTCCATCGACAAGGGGAAGAGCTACAAGAAACCGACCCTGCTGACCTATGAGATGAAAGCCGGAGACGGCAAGATGCAAAAAAGAGTTGCCACACCGGAAGACTACTCTGACATTCGTTGGGTAATCGCTTCGATACCGGCTGGTGGCAAGGGTGCCGTTCATTTCCGAGTCAAAGTTAAATAGCAGAAGCTTTTTTCCTGACCAAAACAATAACTATACGGAGGCACGATGAGAACCACATACAGAGTTAGAGAACCGACAAGATGAGAGCAGAAATAGTATGAGTACCGTCTAACATTGTTTAATTTTTATGCAGATCAAATCAAAAAGGAGAACACCATGGAGAACACGTCTTGGACGTACCGCCTGGGGTGGCGGAGTATATTTGCCGCCCTGGTAGTCACCGCCCTGGCAGCCATCGGCTCGCCCGGAACCGCATCGGCAAAATCGACCGCAAACACAACCATCCTGAACATCGTCACCGTCAGCTACAAGGATGCCACAGGCAACAACCCCTTGTCCGCCAACGCTTCGGCCAGCGTCACGGTCAACCTGGTGAAGTCAGCACTCGCCACATCTGCCGCACCGACCGGCGCCAACGGACTCCCGGCGCTCTCTTGTCTGACGGCATTCGAGTCCCCTTCCGGTTCTACCATCAACGCCCTCTACGCTCTTACCGCAACCGCCAACGGCTCGGACACCTACAAACTTTCCATAGCAACCGGCACATTAACTAACGTCAACAACGTGTCCGTCAACTACACCATCCTGAATTCTGCCGGCGCCCCGGACGGGGGGGCCCCGCCCAACCCGAACCCGGCAACCAGGGTAATGGGTAGCGCTATCCCGATCAGTTCCACCGGCGCCAATGTCCTCAATTTCCCCGGCGGCGCCCTGGCCGGTTTTGCGATAGGCGACATCGTCATCGTCCCGACCGTTCTCGGGAACCAGGCGTTCCTGGTTACCGGCGTCAGCGTGGGTACGGCTCCGGTATTCAGTCATGTCGGCGGTACTGCCTACACCGATGCGACCGGCGTTTTGACCACTCCCGAAGTTCTGGGCACCCTAACCCTGGGCGCCTATGCCAACCAGACCATATCGCTCAACTCGACCAATGACACCACCTTTGGCGGCGGCGGAGTGGCCCCCACCTTCAGCACAACGGGAGCTCCGACACTCGGGCAGCCGGTCGGCAAGATGATCCTCGTGGAGGTCAGCGTCACGGCCAGAACCACCGCCATCACGGACGGCACGGTCGCCTACACCCTCACCACCACCGACAGTTCCAGCGCCAACCCGGCGACCATCGCCTGCACGGCCGGCAACTTCCAGGCGCCCTCCCTCAGCATCAAGAAAGAGGTCCGCAACGTGACGGCTGCAGGAGTTTTCGGCGGGGCATCCACCGGCAATCCGGGCGACATCCTCGAGTACCGGATCACCGTAGCCAATAGCGGTGGTCAGGGAGCCCAGGTCGTGGTCTCTGATCTGGTCCCGGCCTACACCTCCCTGGTCACCTTCGGCACAAGTTATGGCACAGGCGCCCCTGCCGGCACCCTCGCCGACTACTTTGCACGTGTCACCGACACGGCGGGCAATTTTGTCGACCTTACCCGCGACCCCAACGATTCGGAAACCCAGTCTGCCTCACAGACCGCCCCGATCGCTTACGGCAATACCACCAACACCCTGGTAAACCCGGTCCCGGCCGCAACGCCCATTTCCTTCTACCTGGGCGACACCGCCACCAAAACGACAGGAGGTCTGGTCCCTGCCTGCACCAAGACGGGGAACAACACCACGGCGGCTTGCACGACAGCCGGCGGGACCTGGGTAACCTCGTACACGATCCTCTTCCAAGTGAAGGTCAACTAACTCGCTGGCGTTGCGGCTCCCGGCTGGAGAGCCGCAACGCCACACAAAGGGTATCTAAATGAAAATTTCCAGAAAAACGGTACTGGCGCTGCTGCTGGCAGTGCCGGTTGCCCTGTCGGCAACGTTTTGCTTTGCCAGCACGGCAGCCAACACGGCTATCGTCAACACGGCCCTTTTGACCTACAACGGCGGGTTGACGGCACAATCTTCGGTTACCGTGGTAGTCGCCCTGGTCCCGGCTCAGCCCAACGTCACTATCACCTCGGCAAGCGGAGTTTATACCGGCGTCGACAATGCGCCGCTCTCCAACACGGTGACGGTAACCTCAACCGCCAACGGTCCGGCCACCTACACGGTAACTCCGTCGGTCGCCGGGTCGACCAATACCACCGCCCCCTCGGTAACCGGCGGCGCCAGCATCACCCTGGGCGCCACGGTGACCGCCGGCACCGGCGGTTCCACCTACATCATCGTTCCCGCGCCGGTGGGGGGCACAACTACGGCCAACTCGCCGGTAAACAGCATTGCGGTCAATTCGACCATCGTTTTCACCATAAACGGCCACACCTATGCCCCCCAGGTGACTTCCACGGCGTACAACCTCGCCACCAACACCTTCCAGATCAACTGGGCCAACACTTCGCCGATAGCTGCGGGCGATCTCGCCGGCAATGTCGCCGGTCTCCAGGTCGGCGAGCGCCAGCAGGTAGTGCTCACCGCGAAGCCGGGTACCATCACCACCCTGGGAAGCAGTATCACTTCGACGCTTACCGCTGCGGTCACGGCGGCCAACTTCCCCACCGGATCCGCCACCACCGCTCCTGCGGACTCCTGGAGCTCGACGCCGCCCACCATCAGCTTCCAGAAGTATTCCCGCAACGTCACCAACCCGGTTGCCGGGACCGGAACCGCGCACACCAACGGCTCCATCGAAGGCAATACCGGTACCGGGTCGCTACCGTACTATACCGGCGGAGTCACCGGTAAGACGGGCGACGTCATCGAGTACGTCGTCGAGGCTGCCAACAGCAGTGCGAGCCTCCTTGACCTAACTTCGTGCGCCATTTCGGACACCATTCCGACCACCTATGTCACGGACCTGCTCTCCCCCTATACCGGGTCCAGGCAGGTCTTCTACATCGACAACACGGGGGTGGCCCCGGTCACCTACGACCTGACGGCAGGGGCGCTGGGAGCGAACCTGGCCAGCTATGTGAGCCCCGCCCTGGTGGTCAACGTGGGTGTTGGTGCCAACAACACCACGGCCGGAACCATCCCGATCGGCAAAAGCGTCACCATTGCCTATCAGGTGAAAATCAAGTAGTCAGTCAGGTGGCAAATGCCAGCTAATCGGATCAACAACCTCCGCAGCAGTCTCTCTGTCCCCAGGGCAGAGAGACTTGCCGGTCCCCCTGGCGGGAACCGGCAGGGCCGCGGCACACCCGTGCCGCGGCCAGTCGCGGAACTGCGTCCGGCTATCGGCAGAACCGGCGGACTCGCACTGCTCCTGGCCTTTTGGAGCGTACTTTTCAGCATCATTCTTTCGGCGCAGCAGGGGAGCTGCACCACTACCGGCGACCAAATCATCAACCAGGCTTCCTTCCATGCCCAGGAAATTCCTGCACTGGCGTCATCGGTAACGGTAACCTTCGTGTCACGCACCAAGTCATCTATAGCGTTCTTCAAGTACGCACCGGGCGTGGCCGGCGCCACCGGCACCCCGGTACCGGCAACCAGCTTCCTCAACTCCGGCGGCCAGTTGACCCCCCTGCCGCCCCCCCTGGTAGTCGACACCCAGACACCGATCGACCTCACCGTCCCGGTGCCGCTTTTGCCCTACAGCACCTTCCACGCGGGTGAGCCGGTATTCGTCCAAGTGACCGACCCGGACCAGGACCTTGACCCCACCCGCGCGGAAACGGTTCTGGTAACCCTTTCCGATGCCGCTACCGGCGACAGCGAGACCCTGCAGCTTACCGAAACCGGCCCGCACACCGGCGTATTCATCGGCTACCTCCAGACCACCTCGTCAAGCTCCGTGGCGCATAACGGCGTGCTCTCGGTCACCCAGGCCAGTTCCATAACCGCCCAGTATACCGACAGCGCCGACCCGAGCGACACCTCGTCCACCACCGCGCTGGTCGACCCGTTCGGCATCATTTTCGATTCGACTACCGGCAAACCGGTGGACGGCGCCAAGGTCGAGCTGCTCAACGCCGACGGTACTGCCGCAACGGTTTTGGGCGACGACGGCCTGAGCAGCAACATCTTCCCGAATTCGGTACTAAGCGGCGGCACGGCGAGCGACAGCGAGGGGAGGATTTACTCCTTCAACCCCGGCGGCTACCGCTACCCCTTCGTGGCTCCGGGCAACTACATCCTGAAAGTTACCCCGCCGGCCAGCTACAGCGCACCCTCGACGGTTTCGACCTCCAAGATCCAAGCTCTCTCCGGGGGACCCTTCGCCATTCTCGGTGACGGCTCCTACGGCCGGCTCTTCTCGGTACCGACCGGCCCGGCCATCCGGGTCGACATCCCGATCGATCCGAAAATCGGCACCCTCTGGGTCAGCAAGAGTGCGGGACAATCCGTCACCTCTGCCGGAGAGTACCTAAGTTACGACATTAGCGTGGAGAACACCGATCCGTCAGTGACGGCCTTCTCCACGGTGGTAACCGACCTGCTGCCGCCGGGATTTCGCTACCGCAAGGGAACAGCCCGCCTGAACAGCGTGGCTGTCGCCGACCCGGCGGTCTCGCCGGATGGCAGCACGCTCAGCTTTACGGTCGGCAGCATCGCGCCGAAGAGCTCCGCCCTGATCCACTACGTGGTCGGGGTCGGCGCCGGGGCAAAGCCCGGCAGTGCCGTCAACAGCGCCAGCGCAGCCGCGACCCCGGCGGTCTCCTCCAATACGGCCACCGTATCGGTCACCGTGCAGGAACCGTTCCTGCAAAGCCGCAGCATCATCATGGGGCGGGTCATCGTGGGCGCCTGCAGCGACGACCCCGAGGAGAACAAGAAGGGACTGGAAGGGGTCGGCATCTACCTCGAGGATGGCACCTTCGTACTGACCGACAAGCGCGGCATGTTTCACCTGGAAGGGGTGCAGACCGGCAGCCATGTGGTGCAACTCGATCTCGACTCCATCCCCGAAGGGTACCAGGTGCTCCCCTGCGAGCAGAACAGCCGCTTCGCCGGACGGGCCTATTCCCAGTTCGTCGATCTCCAGGGCGGCACCATGTGGCGTACCGACTTCCACTTGGGGAGGACGGAACTCGCCCCCCCGAGCGCGGAAGAAATCACCTTGCAACGGATCGGTCGAGGCCAGGGTGTCACAGCCGCCCCGACGGCAAGCCAAGGTGTGCCACCCCGCGCCGCGGTCAATTACAAGGGCGAGATATCCCTCGAGATGATCAGCAGCCAGGACGGCTCCTATATCGACTACCGGATCCCGATGCAGGCAGCCACGGTCCCGCTGACCAACCTGCTCCTCACCGTCACCCTCCCCGCCGGGGTCAGCTACATGCCGGGGAGCAGCAAACTGGACGGGGTCCCCACCCCTGATCCCGAGCTGGCCGCCGGCAGGCTCAGCTACCGGCTCGGCACGGCAGCCGCAAACTGGCAGAAAGAACTTCGTTTCCGGGGCTCCCTAGACCGCAAGGCAAAGGGTGGCGAACTGCAGACCAAAGCGGCCTTAAGCTTTGACAACCAATCGGTTCAAGGGGCTGCCACTCCCGAGGTGGACAACCTCATCTCGCTGGTCAAGGAGCAGAGCCGGGTTACACTGCCTCCGATCGTGCTGCACCCGCACTTCCCGACCTTCGGCGCCGAACTGAGCGCGCAAGACCGCCAGCAGCTGAACGACCTGGTCCTCGTGCTGAGCCGCTTCAAAATCGACCAGATCGAGGTCACCGGCCACACGGATACCGTCCGCATCGCACCGCGCAGCCGCGGCATCTACCCTGACAATAACGCCCTGTCCTTTGCCCGGGCCAGAAGCATCGGCCGCTACCTGGCGGCGGCGCTCCACCTCCCTCCCGCAAGCCTCAACCTGACCGGCAGGGGCGAGCGGGTACCAGTGGCATCCAACAAGAGCGTTGCCGGCCGCGCCGAGAACCGACGGGTGGAGGTCAAGGTCTCGCTGTCGCAGGAAGTCGAGACCTCCCGTCTCAAAATCGTCAAGCAGAGAAGCGGCCTGGTGAAGCTGGAGACCACCGGCGCTCCGGTCGGGGTGGCGGCAGCAGGCGAACCGGAGCGGCTTTCCCGGGTGCCGGCGCAGCAGGAGACTTTGATCATCAAGGGTGCCTCCCACGCGTCGGAGCCGGCACTGCCGGCAGAACATGAGGCGGCAACTCTCCTGCAGCCCCCCCAGCCGGCAAAGAGCGCGGCCCCGCAGGCGAGTGCGCCGCAGGAAAACGGCGCCGCCCCGAAAACGAGCGCCGCGCCGCTTGCTGCCCAGAGAGCCGAGCATGTCGAGCTGTTCTCGGCCCTGGGTGACGGGGTCATCAACTACCGCATCAAGCTGGTAGGGTTTACCGGGGCGCTGCAAAAGGTCACGGCCACCCTGGTGACCCCGAAAAGTCATCTCTACCTGACCGGAACCTCCCGCCTGTCCGGATTGCCCGCGGCAGATCCCGAAACGAAGGTCTCGGTGATCACCTACAATTTCACGAAGCTCCCCGATGAGAAAAAATTCGACCTTCGGCTGCAGGCCATCATGGACAGCGATGACCAGTCAGAGGCGCCGGGGAGCAGCGTCACCGTCGTCGTCTCGGACCGCGACGGCAACCTTCTGAGAACCTACACGGCCGCGACCGAGCTCTCCGACAACATGGAGGAGGTCAACCGGCCGGATCTCCTCCCGGCCCCGGAAACCCCGGTCAAGCAGGAAAACAAAGAAAAGGACGATTCGGAGGCCCTGCTCAACCAGTACGTCGAGAAGGTCCGGGCCAAGGGGGAGAGCGAAAAGGGAGCAGCGGCGCATCAGGATGACGGCATGCATGTCAGGGAGGACGACGGAGTGCTCTCCCCTGCCGACGGGACTATCATCGCTACCCAGATAAACGCCGTCCGGATCGTGCTCGGCTCCGGGCTAACGCCGGTGCTCCTGCTTGACGGCAAGGAGATACCTGCCGACCGGATCGGTTTCAAGCTGAAGGACCAGAAGAGCGAAAAGAGCCTCTACACCTACATCGGCGTCGATTTCGGCGCCGCCGGGGAGCACGTCCTGCAACTGAAGGGGATGGACCCCTTCGGCGTGGCCCGGGTAGACAAGAGCGCCCGGGTGACCCGCACCGGCGAGATCACCTCCATCAAGCTCATCTCGGTTGAGGGGAACGTCGCAGATGGCAAGACCCCGATCAAGGTCCGGGTCCAGCTCTTCGACAAGGACAACAAGCCGGTCCAGGCCAATGCCGAGCTTTCCCTCAAGGGGGGGAACCTGCGCCCCGTGACAACGGATAACCAGGGGCGCGATTCCGGGACCAGCCTGGTTGCGGTCGACGGCGAGGGGTGGATCCGGTTCCAACCGGTAACCGCCAGCGGTCTGTACCGGGCGCAGGTCGCCTACAACAAGGCGACCCTAGACATCGAGACCTACGTCAAGCCGAAACTGCGCAACTGGATACTGGTCGGCCTCGCCGAAGGGACCGCCGGCTACAACACAGCAGCCGGACACATGGACAACCTGAAAGCCTCGGGAGAGGAGGACAAGTTCTACGACAAGGAACGGGTCGCCTTCTACGCCAAGGGGACCATCAAGGGCGAATGGCTCATGACCATGTCCTACGACAGCGCCAAACAGAGCACCGGCGTCTCGGGGAGCGGCGCGCTGTTCCAGAACATCGACCCGAACGCCTTCTACACGATGTACGGAGATTCCAGCGCCCAGGGGTACGACGCCTCCAGCCAGAAAAAACTCTACCTGAAGGTCGAGCGCGACCAGTTCTATGCCATGTACGGCGATTACGACACCGGCCTTACCGTCACCGAACTGTCGCGCTACAGCCGCAGGCTGAACGGCGTCAAGACGGAATTCCATTCCAAGGATTACGATCTGACCGCCTTCGGCAGCCAGACCGGCCAGTCGTTCGTCAAGGACGAGATCCCCGGCGACGGCACCTCGGGACTGTACAAGCTGAGCAGGCCGGGCATCGTCCTCAACTCCGAGACCATCACCATCGAGTCGCGCGACCGCTTCCACAGCGAAGTGGTGACCAACAGCCAGCAGATGACCCGCTTCATCGACTACTCCATCGATTACGACGCCGGCACCGTCTTCTTTAAGGCGCCGGTGGCGAGCCGGGACGACCAGTTGAACCCGGTGTACATCGTGGTCGATTACGAAGTCGCCAACGGCGGGACCAACGCCCTGACCTACGGCGGGCGCGCCGGGGCGAAGCTTTTGGACGGCAAGCTCCAGGTGGGCGCCAGCTACATCCGCGAAGGGCAGGTGAGCGGCGCCAACACCCTGTACGGCGCCGACACCGCCCTGGTGCTCGGCCCGGGCACCAAGGCGCGCGCCGAGTTCGCCGCCTCCAACACCGACTCCGGCCTCATCAAGGCGAGCGGCAACGCCTACCTGGCCGAGATCGTACACACCGACAAGCTGTTCGACGGCAAGGCGTACTACCGTGAGCAGGACAGCGGGTTCGGCCTGGGGCAGCAGATGGGGAGCGAGACCGGGACGCGCAAATTCGGCGCCGAGGGGGCCTACAAGCTTTCCAGCAGCACCGCTATCAGCGCCCAGGCCTACCAGCAGGACAACCTGGCCGGCGGCAACCAGCGGGACTTCGCCGAACTCTTGGCAGGCTACACCGACAAAGAGCGCGCGCTCACCACCCGGGGCGGGATGCGCTACGCCGACGACACCCTGGCGGACGGCAGCCACGCGACCTCGCTTCTGGCCACCGCGGGGGTGAGCTGGAAGACCCTGAACCAGCGCCTGACGCTGCGGGCCGACCAGGACCAGGCGCTCTTCAGCAAGAACAACAACACCGACTTCCCGAGCAAAACGGTACTCGGTGCGGACTTCCAGGTAAGCAAGGCGGTCACGCTCTTCGCCCAGGAAGAGCTTACCTATGGCTCGACGGCGCGAAGCGACACCACCCGCGTCGGCGTCAAGGCGACCCCCTGGAGCGGGGGCACCCTCGCCTCCTCGGTCGGCTCCGACATGACGGAGAACGGCGACCGGACCTTCGCCACGGTGGGCCTCGCCCAGAAATGGCAGGTGTCCCCCCGCTGGACCGTCGATGGCGGCCTGGATCGCAACCAGACCATCCAGAGCAAGAGCAATTACCAGTTCAACGCCAACGTCCCTCCGGCGACCGGCGGGGAGGAGTTCACCGCGGTCTCCCTGGGGGCGAACTTCCAGGAGAAAAAGCTGGTCTGGTCCAACCGGGTCGAATACCGCACCAGCAGCATCGACAACAAGTGGGGGCTCATCACCGGCGTCATGAACGAGCAAGGGCTCTACTGGGGGTGGTCGGGCAAACTGCAGCTTTTGCACAGCGAGGCGGCCGGCGGCACCCGCAACACCGATGCCGACCTGCGCGCGGGGCTCGCCTACCGTCCGCCGGTGACCCGCTGGATCCTTTTGGACCGCCTCGACCTGGTCTCCAACGACGACGCCAGTTCCGGCACCTCAACCCGGGGCAAGAGGATCATCAACAACCTGAACGCCAACTTCAAAGACCAGAGGTTCCAGCTCTCCCTGCAGTACGGGGCCAAGTACGTGCTGCAGCAGATCGACAGCAGTGATTACAGCGGCTACACCGACCTGGTCGGCCTGGAAGGGCGCTACGACCTGACCAAGAACCTCGACATCGGGCTGCGCGGCTCGATCCTGCACACCTGGGAAATGCACCAGCTGAGCTACAGCATAGGCCCCTCGGTCGGCTACAACGTGGTGCAGAACGCCTGGCTCAGCCTGGGCTACAACCTGGTCGGCTTCAAGGACCGGGACTTCTCCGCCGCCAACTTCACCGCGCAGGGACCGTTCGTCCAGTTCCGCGTCAAGTTCGACCAGAACTCCATCAAGGACGGGTTGAAAGCGCTGGACCAATGCCAGGTGACGCCGGCAAAGCAGGGTGCGTGAGCAGGGTGCACCGGCCAGACGGCGGGAGAGTGGCCGCCTTCGACCTGGCAGCTCCCCCCGGGCCGCCGGATGTTGCTGCGCTACCGGAGATTTTGTGATGTTTCTAAGGTCAGACAGAGAGGTCGTCGGGCAGCATGCGGCTAAGACACGGGGTCGCGCCCCCTGGTTTCCGCTGGTTATCGTCCCGGTGCTGACGGCGCTCTTCCTGGGCCCGGGGCTTATAGGAGCGCCGGGCGCCGCCCGGGCCGCCCAGATCTGCGCGGCCCCGGGGTCGAGCGGACCGGCGAACGTCTCGGGCATCGTCAACGGCTACTATCCGGGACGCGCGTCGGTGAGCGCCGGAGCCTTCTCGCTTCCGGTCGGTTCCCCCGACGGGCGCGGGGCTGCAACGGCGGTGGCCGCGGGCGACCTCTTGGTGGTGATCCAGCTGCAGGACGCTGCCATCAACACCTCCAACAGCTCCTCCTACGGCGGGAGCGCGCCGGGCCAGGGTTACAGCTTCCTCAACTCCGCCGGCGCCTACGAGTACGTCACCGCCGCCGGCCCGGTGTCGGGGGGGAGCATCCCGATCACCAGCGGCCTCATCAACAGTTACACCAGCGCCTCCGCCAACTCGTCTCAGGGGCAGCGGACCTTCCAGGTCATCCGGGTGCCGCAGTATTCCAGCGCCACGCTCACCGGCACGGTCACCGCCCCCCCGTGGAACGGCGCCACCGGCGGCGTAGTGGTGCTGGAGGTGGCGGGAAACCTCGCCTGGAGCGGCCAGACCATCGACGTCAATGCCCGCGGTTTCCGCGGCGGCGCGGCGCAGCAGTCAAGATCCAACGGAACCGGGCTGACGCTGGCGAGCACCGATTACGTCTCCGGCCAGGGGAGCGGGCTGCTCGGCACTGCTACAGCCAACGGCAGCGTGCCAAACGGCACCAAGGGGGAGGGGGTCGCGGGGACTCCGATCATCGTCTTCGTGCCGACCGTGCCGAACAACGGCAACACCGCCGGGAGCGTGCTCAACACCGGCGGCACTGACGGGTCGTCCGGCGGCTACCCGGGAGGGAGCTTCGCCCGCGGGGCTCCCGGCAACGCCGGCGGAGGCGGCAGCGACGGCGACCCGCCGGCCAACGACCAGAACTCCGGCGGCGGCGGTGGCGGCAACTACGGCTCGGGAGGCACCGGCGGCTTCGGCTGGACGCCGGGCACTCCGCCCGGCTCCCAGACCGGCGGCTTCGGCGGCGGAGCGGTGCCGGATTCACCCTCCCGGCTCTATTTCGGCGGCGGCGGAGGGTCAGGGACCACCAACGACGGCACCACCAGCGGTTACGGCATCCTCTCCTCGGGCGCCTCGGGCGGCGGCATCGTCCTGGTGCGCACCGGCTCGGTGTCGGGGAGCGTCACCGTCAACGCCAACGGCGGCACCGGCAACATCATCGCCAACCCGCTCACCAACACGGCCGGAACCGGGATCATGAACGACGCCTCCGGCGGCGGAGGCGCCGGAGGCAGCGTCCTTATCTTCGTCAACAACGGCGGCGGCTCCACCGGCGCCACCATAAACGTGAACGGCGGCCAGGGAGGGAACAACGCCCCGGGAGCCGGAGTGAACCCGCACGGCCCGGGTGGCGGCGGAGCAGGAGGGTACGCGGTCCTGTCGGGGAGCGCCATCGTCAACTTTGCCGGCGGCGCCAACGGCATCACCAACACGAGCCCCTATACCACCAGCGACTACGGTTCCACCACCTCCCCCGGCGGCTACACCCTGGTGAACCTGGGGCCGGCCTCGATGCCCGGGGTGAGCCCGAGCCCGACCTGCTATCCGTTTTTCACCGTCACCAAGGCTACCTCCACCCCCAACGTGAGCCAGGGCGGGGTGGTAACCTACTCCATCACGGCGGCAAACCTAAGCGGCTACGGCACGGCAAGCGGTGTCACCATCTCGGACACCCTGCTCAACTCGCCGAACTTCACGTTCGCGGCCACCACCTCGGTGGTGCTGGCCGGCGGCGCCACGCGCGGCACCGTCTCCAACCCGGCTCTCGGGGCGACGTCGCTTTCCTGGGGGAGCTTCACCGTTCCCGGAGGAGGCTCGGTTACCATAACCTTTACGGTGAACGTCGCCCCGGCCGCGCCGCTCGGCACCCAGCAAAACTCCGCCTCGGTAAGCTACAACGACCCGACCGCGACCGCTGCGGGACAGACGGTGGGACCGGGCCTCGCCTATGCCGGGGGGGGGACCGCCCTGGGGAGCAACTACCTGGCGGCCTCCTCAACCAACGAGGACGTGCTGGTCAGCACCCCCGCAACCTTCGCCAAGTCGTTCAACCCGACCAGCATCGCCGTGAACGGCAGCACCGTGATGACCGTGCGGGTTAACAACCTCAGCGCCGTCAACCTGACCGGTGCCGGTTTCACGGACAACTACCCGGCGGGGCTCGTGAACGCGGCAGCGCCGAACGCGAGCACCACCTGTACAGGGGCGACGGTCAGCGCTGCGGCAGGCGGGACCTCTTTCACCCTGAGCGGCGCAAGCCTGGCCGGCGCCAGCAGCTGTCAGGTGCAGGTCACCGTGACCTCCCCGGTGGCGGGCCCCTTCACCAACACCATCCCGGCAGGCGCGCTGGTCGACAGCCAGAACATCAGCAACGTCGCCGCGGCCCAGGCCACGCTCCTGGCGCGACCGACCATCGCCAAGGCCTTCACCCCGACCGCCGTCGCCCAGAACAGCAACGCCACGCTCACCTTCACCCTCACTAACCTCAACGCGGCGGCGCTTGCCAACATCGCCTTCAGCGACAGCTACCCCGCCAACCTGGTCAACGCCTCGCCGCTCACCACGGCAGGGACCTGCACCGGCGTCACCTTGAGCGGGACCACGGTGGCCGGCGGCGGGAGCTTCGGCGTCACTTCCGGCGCCGTCCCGGCGGGCCCCTCCGGCAGCTGCACCATAACGGTGCAGGTAACCTCCGCGGTGGCCGGCAATTACCCGAACACGGCGAGCGGGGTCACCAGCACCCAGACCCCGGATGTCGGCACCCCCTCCAACCCGGCCGCCCTGGGAGTCGGGCAGATCGCCATCAGCAAGGCGTTTGCCCCGGCGCAGATCGCCTCCGGCGGGAACTCCACGGTCACCCTGACGCTGACCAACCCGACCGGGATCGCCCAGACGGGGGGCAGCTTTTCGGACACCCTGGCCAACATGGCGATCTCGGCCAACCAGACGGTGGGCGGCAGCTGCACCGGCGTGACACCGAGCAGCCTGACGGCGGGGCAGACGGCGCTGAGCTTCACCGGCATCGGCATCCCGGCGGGGGGGTGCACCCTGAGCTTTGCGGTGACCAGCAACCAGACCGGCAGCAACCCGAACACGGCCACGGGGGTAGCCACAGCACTCCTGCCGGCCGGCCCGCCGTCCAACACGGCGCAACTTACCGTGATCCAGAAACCGGGCATCGCCAAGGCGTTCACCCCGGCCAGTTTCCAGCCGGGGGGCTCCAGCTCCCTGGTGCTCACCATCACGAACCCCAACACGGTCCCCCTGACCGGGATCAGCTTCAGCGACACCTACCCGGCCGGCCTCAGCAACCAGGCGCCGCTGTCGGTCGGCGGGAGCTGCACCGGGGTGACGGTCTCGGGCACCACGGTTGCGGGGGGGAGCGTCTTCAACGTCACCGCGGGGAGCGTCCCCGCGCTCTCCAGCTGTACCGTGACGGTGCCGGTCACCTCGGGCGCCACCGGCACCTACAACAACTCGACCTCGGGGGTTGCCAGCAACGAGACGGGGAGCGCGGGTGCCGCCTCCAACGTGGCGACCCTGAACGTGGTGCTCCCCCCGGCAATCACGGCACAGTCCTTTACCCCTCCGCTCATCAGCCAGAACGGGGTCAGCACCGTTTCCTTCACCCTGCAGAACAACAACTCCATCGCGCTTTCCAACCTAAACTTCTCCGACGCGCTGACCAACATGACAGTGGCCAGCACCAGCATCGGCGGCAGCTGCTCCGGGGTAGCCAGCTCCCCCGCGCTCGTGGCGGGCGCCAGCGCGCTCAACCTGAGCGTCCCGAGCCTCGCCGCGGGCGCGTCCTGCACCATCACGCTCCAGGTCACCAGTTCGGTGAGCGGCGCCAACCCCAACCAGACCAGCGGCGCCAGCTCGACGGAGGCTCCGGTCGCCGGCGCCCCCTCGCCGGTCGCCACGCTGAACGTTTTGCGACCGCCCCAGCTGGCCAAGAACTTCGTCCCTGGGCAGATCAACGTCGGAGGCAGCACGACGCTCAGCTTCAACGTCAGCAACCTGAACTCCGCTCCGCTTACCAACGTTCATTTCAGCGACTCCATGACCAGCATGATGCTGGCCTCGACCAGCTTCTCCAAGACCTGCAGCGGGACGGTATCCTTTGTCCCGCCCCTCACGGTGGGCGGCAGCCAGGTCAACCCGACCCTCACCACGCTCGCCGCCAACGAGAGCTGCACCATCAGCGTGACGGTGACCTCAAGCACCTTAAGCCCCGCGGGCGGCCTCCCCAACACGACCAGCGGGGCGAGCGCCACCGAGACCCCGCTGGCGGGCGCGGGAGCCTCCACCACGCTGGACGTCCTGGGGCCGGCCACCATAACCAAGGCCTTCAACGCAGCGACCATCCAGGCAGGCGGCAGCTCCACCATCACCTTCACCCTGAATAACCCCAACGCGCAGGCCCTGACCGGGGCGTCCTTTTCCGACAGCTTCCCCACCGGGATGGCGACCACTGCGCTGGCCCAGACCTATACCGGAGCCGGCCGCGGCAGCTGCACCGGCACCATCCCGAACAGCTCGGTCACCACGGGGGCCGCGAGCCTCACCTTCTCCAGCATCAACATCCCCGCAGGCGGCAGCTGCACGGTCATGGTGGATGTCACCGCGGCTGCCGCCGGGAGCTACGTCAACAACGTCTCCGGGGTGACCAGCACCCAGGTCCCCACAGCGGGCCCGGGAGCCTCGGCGACCCTGACGGTCCTGGCGGCGCCGACCCTCGGCAAGGCCTTCTCGCCCTCCAGCATCGCGGCGGGGGGCTCCTCCACGCTGACCCTGACCATAACCAACCCGAACGCCAGCACCCTGTCCGGCATAGCCGTTGCTGACAGCTATCCGGCCAACCTGGTCAACGTGAATACCACCGTCACCAACAGCTGCAACGGCACGGCGACCGCCTCTCCCGCTACCACCAATCCTGGCACGCTGACCCTTACCGGCGGAACGCTCCCGGCCAACGGCAGTTGCACCATCACCGTCAACGTGACCTCGGCCACTGCGGCTGCCTACCTCAACACGACTACCACCGGTGTCACCTCCACGCAGACACCCACCCCCGGCGCCGCAGCCTCGGACACCCTGACCGTGGTGGCGGCCGGCACCAACCGTCTCATTTACACCGAGGCGTTCAGCCAGCCGCAGGCGCAGGTGGGGACCAGCCTGAACATGACCTTCACCATCAGCAACCTCTCGGCGGGCACCAACGCCACCCGGGTCCGTTTCAACGCGAACGACGTGATGCCGACCGCCGGCGGCCAGCAGATGACCTTGAACACCGCGGTGAACGCCTGCAGCATCACGGCATCGGTGCCGGCAACCGGATGCATCTCCAACAGCACGACCGGGGTGGGCGCCAGCGTCATCAACACGGTGGGGACTGTCGGCACTCTCAACTTCCAAAATGCCGCCACCGGGCTGACCGTCAATGCCGGCGCCGTCTGCACGGTGACCTGCCCGGTGACCATCCCGGCAAGCTCCACGGGGGGGACTTACAGCAACCCCGCAACCTTCCTGATCACCAGTACGGCCGCCTTCACCAACACCGTGGGCGACACCGCTTCGGTGATCGCCCTGGTCGCGCCGAACATCGCCCAGGCCTTCGCGCCGGCCACCATCGGCGCCGGCAGCAGCTCCACCATCACCTTCACGCTCAGTAACGCCGCCAACGCGGTCGCGCTCAGCAATGCGAGCTTCACCGACACCCTGACGAACATGAGCATTTCGGGGGCACAGACCGCGGGCGGGACCTGCGGCGGCGCTTCCGGCAACAGCTTCAGCAACGGCCAGACCGCTTTTACGCTCACCGGGCTCACGCTTCCGGCCAGCGGCAGCTGCACGGTAACGCTCAACGTCACCAGCAGCAACCTCGGCGCCAACCCGAACACGACCTCCGGGGTGACCACCAGCCAGACTCCCGGTGCCGGGACCGGCGCCGCCTCGGTGAACCTCACCGTGGTCGGCACCACGCTCACCAAGGCCTTTGCGCCGGCGTCGGTACGGACCGGCCAGTCCTCCACGATTACCTTCACCATCACCAACGGTGCGGGGAACCCCGCCCAGAGCGGCCTTGCTTTTACCGAGACCTTCCCGGCGAACGTCGTGGTGGCAAACCCGGCCAATAGCTCGACTACCTGCGGCGGGGGAACCATCACGGGCGGCTCGGGAAGCGGTACCATCGCTTTAAGTAACGGCAGCCTGGCCCTGGCGCAGGGAAGCTGCACGGTGCAGGTCGACGTGGTGAGTGCCACGGCCGGCACCTACAACAACGTCGCGGCCAACGTAACCGGGACCTCTACCGACATGACCAACTCGGTAAATTCGACCCTGACCGTCTACAACAACACCACCATGACCAAGGCGTTCTCTCCGGCTACCATCGGGATGAACGGGAAATCCACCCTGACCTTCACCCTCAGCAACACCAGCGCGGTTGCCCAGCCCGGACAGGCATTCACGGACACCTTTCCCGCCGGCCTTGTCGTCGCTACTCCCAACGGGGTGACCACTTCCGCCGGGTGCTCCGGTCAGACCGTTACCGCGACCGCCGGGACCGGGCTCATCTCGGTCACCGGACTGCAGGTGGCAGCCGCCTCAACCTGCGTCATTGGAGTGGATGTCAGCGCAGCCGCAGCCGGCAGCTATCAGAACACCAACGCCGGCAACATCTCTGCACTGGCCGGCGGCCTCACGGCAAACGCCCTCTCCGGCACCCTGACCGTGGTCGGCACCTCGCTCTCCAAGGCATTTGCGCCGACCGCAGCCCCGGTAGGCTCCAGCAGCCAGCTCACCCTGACCATCAATAACGGCGCGGGGAACCCCGCCCAGAGCGCCCTGGCCTTCACGGACACCCTTCCGGCGGGGCTCGTCGTCGCGACCCCCAACGGTCTCGTCAACGGCTGCGGCGGCACGGTAACGGCCACAGCCGGCAGCGGCGTCATCACCCTGCCGTCCGCAACCCCCGGGGCACTTGCCGCCGGCGTCGCCAGCTGCGCCGTCAAGGTGAACACCGTCGCCGCAGGCGCCGGTACCTATACCAACAGTACAGCGAACCTGAGCCTCGCCTCCGGCAACCTGGATGTGAGCTCCGTCAATGCGACGGTCAATTATCTCGGCCTAGCCGGCATCTCGGAAGCCTTCTCGCCCGCGTCGATCACGGCGGGTTCCACCTCCACGCTCACCTTTTCGCTGGCAAACCCGAATGCGATCACACTCACCGGGGCCGGCTTCAGCGATGCCCTTGCCAGCATGTCGATCAACGCCAACCAAGCGGCGACCGGAAGCTGTGTCGGCGCGGGAGGAAACAGCTTTACCGCGGGGCAGACCAGCCTCAGCTTCACTAACCTTTCCATTCCTCCCGGGGGGTGCACCGTAGCGATCACGGTGACCTCAAGCACCCCCGGGACCCAGAGCAACAGCGCCGGCGGGGTAACCACCGCCCAGACCGGCATCGGCGCGGCAAGCAACACCGCCCAGTTGAGCGTCACCCCCCTGCCCCTCATTTCCATCCTCAAGTCCGCCAACCTTGCCGGCGCGAATCCGGGCCAGGACGTAATCTACACGGTGCAGATCGCCAATACCGGTGCGGGAATCGGGACCAGCGTCACCATCACCGATGCCTTGAGTCCCTACGGCTCCTTCTCCCTGGGGGGGGGTACGCCCTTCACTTACACCGACAGCTCTCCGGCATCGGGGTTGTCCCTGGGGGCGCCGCAGTACTCGAAAGACAACGGGGCGACCTGGGGGGCGGCACTGGTATCGGGGGGAGGCGGCGCCCCTTCCGGCTATGACGGACTGGTCACCAACTGGCGCATACCCATGAACGGGAGCATCGTGGCGGGCGGCAGCTATTCGCTCTATTACACGGTTAGGGTGAAGTAAAGAAGTGGCGCAGGGGGAGCGTCGGACTCAAGCCCGGTGTGCCGAATAGTTATTGAAGTTTAAGTTGATTAGGTGTCGGCGGATCGTTTAAGATACCCCTCCTGCGCGCTTCGCCAAGCGGCGCTTGCGTTTCGCGCCGACGCCAGGAGGTTTCCTGTCCTGGGAGGGATACCATGGGTTTTTGCCGGAAGGAGAAAAAGCAAGCGGGGCTTCGCCGCCGTGGCGCAACGCGCCCGAGGAAGCGCACGCCGGTCTGGCTTTTCTCCCTGCTGGCCTGGCTTGCCTTTTCCGGCAGCGCGCGTGCCTTCATCATCATCAACGCCCCGATGACCAACACCAACTCCGCCGGCTGGGTGCTCGGCGGCAGTCCCGCCTCGGCATATCTGACCGGGACCGGCGGAGCCGCCCCTGCCTACGACCCGGCTAACCAGGGGTGGCTGAGGTTAACCAATACCGCCACAAACCAAACCGGCTTCGCGTACAACACGACGTCGTTCGACCTGAGCGCCGGAGTCCTGATCCAGTTCGACTACGCCAGCTGGGGCGGATCGAACCCGGGGGCCGACGGCACCAGCGTCTTCCTGTTCGATTCGAACGTCGCGGCCTTCAACATCGGTGCCTTTGGCGGTTCCCTAGGCTACGCGCAGAAATTGGCGACCAACAACCCCATCTGCAACGGCGGCGTCGGGGCTTCCAATGTCGCCGGAATAAGTGGCGGCTACGTCGGGATAGGGCTCGATGAATACGGCAACTACGCCGCCTGCAACGAGGGGCGCTACGAGGGGTGGAACAGCAATTCAGGAAACCTGGACGGCAACACGGTGACCATTCGCGGCCCGGTTTCCGGGTTTGGCGGCGGAGCGGTCGGGGCTACGCTGGGCGCGTCGTCCTACCCTTGGGTGTACACCTCGGGGTCTACCACGGCAAACGGCGGGCTTTATACCAACGGCGGCAGCTCGCGCCCGAGCCAGAGCGGAACCGGATACCGCAAGGTGATCATCCAGATCACGCCGGCACCGAATCCGCAAATCAGCACATGGATCCAGTTCGGCTACAACACCATTCCGGTGCAGGTCGTTTCCAGCCAGCCGCTGCCGGCCATCTCCGCCTCGCAGACGCTGATGGTCGGTTTCGGGGCCAGCACCGGCAGCCTGGATAACTACCACGACGTGCGCAACCTGATGATCACCACGCTGGGCGAGAACACTTCAGTCGACCTCGGCATCACCAAGACCGCGGTCGCTTCCGGCACCGCAAACCAAATCACCAGCGTCGGCGCCGGAGCCTCCTTTCAGTACCTCCTCACCGCCTCCAACTTCGGCCCCAACGACATCTTCGCCTCCGGGGTCGGCGTCACCGACAGCTTCCCGGCCTCCGTCAGCGCCGGGACCTGGAGCTGCTCGGTGGTCTCCCCCGGGACCACGGGCATGGGGACCACCTCCTGCCCGACACCGTCTTCCGGCACCATCAGCGGGAACAGCCTCAACAGCTCCGTCAACCTGTCCAAGGGGGGATCGGTCGCCTTCACCGTGAACGCCACGGTACCCTCGGTCCCGGCCGGCAACTCGGTGTCCAACACGGCGAGCCTCACCATACCCGGAGCGATCACCGATTATTATTCCGGGGACGACAGTGCCACCTCGACACTGGGCGTATACCTGCCGCTTGCGCTGACCAAGACCTTCAGTCCGACCACGGCGACCAGCACCACCATTCATCCGACCATGACGGTGACGCTCACCAATCCCAACACCTTCGCCGTGAGCGGCGTCGCCTTCTCCGACACCTATCCGGGCGGCCTCACCAACAACACCGCTGCCGCGAACGGCACCCCCTCCTGCGGGGGGACCGTGACCGGGGCAGCCAACACCGGCACTCTCGCGCTGACCGGCGGCAGCATCCCGGCCAACAGCAGCTGCGTCATAACGGGGACGGTGAAGGGGACCACGGTCGGCACGGCGTACACCAACACCATACCCGTCGGCGCCCTGACGACGACCACCCAGAATATCCCGAACACAGTGGCGGCGGCGGCGACCTTCGATATCCTGTCCGCGCTGGCCGCGCCGACCCAGGTCTTCGCGCCGGCTGCCATCGGCGTGAACGGCACCTCGCTTCTGACCATCACACTGCCCAACGCCAACGCGCTGCCGATAACCGGCGCCACCTTCACGGATACCCTGCCGGCCAACCTGGTTACTTCCGGAACAGCCAGCACAACCTGTTCCGGGGGGACCCTCACTACCACGAGCGGCAGCGTCGGCTTTTCCGCGGGGACCAGCATCCCGGCGGGTGGCTGCACGGTGACCGTCAACGTCACCAGCTCGGTCGGCAACGTGACCTACAGCAACCCCGGCATCGCCCTGACCACCACCAACGACGGCACTGCCACCGGTGCTGCCGCGCAGCTGACGGTGCTGAAACTGCCGACCGTCGCCAAGACCTTTGCGGCGCCCACCATCGTCTCCGGCGGCAGCACCATGACCGCGGTGACGCTCAGCAACCCCAACACCATAGCGACCATCACCGGCGCGGCTTTCACGGACAGCTTCCCGGCCAACCTGCTCACCTCGGGGAGTGCCACCGCGACGGGGTGCGGGGCCGGCGCCACAGCCGCGGCGACCAACAACGGCAGCGCGAACGGGGTGCTGACCCTCACCGGAGCAACCATCACCAACGGCACGAACTGCGTGGTGAGCGTCCTAGCCACCGGCACCACACCGGGCAGCTATGTCAACGCGACCGGCCCGGTGACCACCAGCAATGCGGGCTCCGGCTCCTCGGCATCGTCCGGAGCGCTGGTAGTCATGGCGCCCCCGACGCTCTCCAAGTCGTTTTCGCCCACCTCGGTCACCATCGGCGGTTCGACCGCGCTCAGCATCACCATGAATAACCCGAACCCGGTGGCCATCAGCGGCGCGCAGTTCACCGACAGCTACCCGAGCGGCATGACGAACATCACCACCGGGACCACCTCCCAGTGCGGCGGGACGGCGACCGCGACCAACGGGACGCCCCCCTCCCTCGCGTTTTCCGGCGGAACCATCCCCGCCAACGGCTCCTGCACGGTAACCGAGAACGTGACGATCAGTGCCGCCCAGACCTATGCCAACACCATCGCCGCCGGCGGCCTGACCACGGCCAACTCCGGGTCGAACCTTACCGCCGTAACGGCGAACCTGAACGGACCGCAGCCCCCGACGCTGACCAAGAGCTTCTCGCCCTCCTCGATCGTCGCCGGCAGCACGGCGACCATGACCGTCAGCATCGCCAACCCGAATGCCTTCAACCTGACCAGCACCGCCTTCAGCGACAGCTACCCGGCGGGGCTCGTCAACACGACGGCGGCGGCATTCACCGCCGCCAGTCTCAGCGCCGGGTGCGCCGGTACGGTCTTAGGGGCGGTCAACTCCGGAACCCTCTCGCTTGCCGGCGGGACCATACCCGCCAACAGCAGCTGCAGCATCACGGTAAGCGTCACCAGCCCCAGCACCGGCGGGACACTGACCAACACCACGAGCACCCTGACCACGGCGCAGGCCCCGGCCGGCAACGCCGCATCCGGCAGCATCTTTGTCACCCTACCGCCGACGGTGACCAAGAGCTTCTCACCCACTGCGGTCACGGTCAATGTCCCCTCGACCCTGACCATCACGCTTACTAACCCGCCGACCAACACGGCGGCCGTCACTGGCGTCAGTTTCACGGACAGCTACCCGGGAGGCGGGGCTCTGGTCAACTTTTCATCGACGGCGGTTTTCGACGCCAGCAGCAGCCCCGGCTGCAGCGGGACGGTAACGGGGACCTCGGGGTCGAGCTCTCTGGCACTCTCCGGCGGGAGCATCCCGGTTGGCGGCGTTTGCGTCCTGAAAATCCCCGTCACCAGCGCCACGGCCGGCAGCTTCATCAACTCGACCGGATCGGTGGTCACCGGCAACGCCGGCACCGCAGCCGCGGCCACGGCGACGCTCACTACGACACTCCAGGCGGCGCCGACCGTGACCAAGGCGTTCTCGCCGGCAACGATTGCGACCGGCGGCAGCTCGACCCTGACCATCAGCCTGACCAATCCGTCCGCTAACGCGCTGCCGATTACCGGCGTCGGGTTCACCGACAGCTATCCAGCGGTCGGCGCCGGCGGGAAACTGGTCAACACGACGACGGCAGCCTTCACCGGCGCCAGCGTCAGCGCCGGTTGCAGCGGGAACGTCACGGGGGCGATCAACGCCAACTCTCTGGCGCTCTCCGGCGGGACGATACCCGCCAACACCACCTGCAACATCACGGTCAACCTCACCAGCTCCACGGCCGGGACCTACAACAACTCGACCGGGCCGGTCACGAGCGGCAACGCGGCCGCCTCGGCAGGGGCATCCGCCCTCCTCGGCGTTCTGGCGCAGCCGACCGTAACCGACAGCTTCGTTCCCTCCTCGGTGCCGATCACGACGGCGTCGACCCTGACCATCGCCATTACGAACCCCAATGCAAGCGACATCACCGGGGCCTCCTTCACCGACAGCTATTCCCTGGTTTCCGGCGTCGGCTCCCTGGTCAACTCCAGCACCCCGAACGCCCAGTTCATCAACCAGACTACCGGCGGCAGCTGCAGCGGGGCGGTCACCGCGGCGGCCGGGGCATCCTCACTGGTCCTGTCCTCCGGGGTAATCCCGGCCAACACCACCTGTATCCTCACGGTCAGCGTGAACAGCACCGGGAATACCAACAACGCGATAGGCAGCTACCAGAACTCGGTAACCGTGACGTCGGCGAACGCTCCCAACAGCGCAGCGCAGGCGGCGCAATTGGCGACCACCGTGCTGCTGGCGCCAACCCTTGCCAAGAGCTTCAACCCGACCTCAGTCCCCGCCGACGGCGCTGCGCACACCTCGGTACTGACCATCACCCTGACCAACCCGACTGCGAACACGGCGGCGATCACCGGCGTCACCGGCAGCGGCGGCTCGGGCCTCATCGACAGCTTTCCCGCCGGGATGACCACCGCACCTGCCGCGACACTGACCAACTCCTGCGGCGGCAGCGGGACGCTCGCCTCCGGGTCGATCTCCTTAAGCGGGGGGACGGTAGCTGCCAACAGCAGTTGCACCTTGTCGACGACCGTGCAGGTGACGACCTCGACAGCCGGGAAGCAGTACCAGAACACCACCAATTACGTGACGACTTCCGACGCAACCCCGTCAACCGCGACCTCAAATACCGCGATCCTTACCGCCGCCGCCCTCACCGCGCCGACGGTGACCAAGTCCTTCGCCAACACCCAGATCGGCCTCAACGTGTCGACCACCATGACCATCGCGATGACCAACCCGGCGTCCAACTCGGGGGCGATCACCGGCGTTAATTTCACCGACAGTTACCCGGGCGCCGGGGCGCTCTTCAATACCTCCACGACGTCGGCCTTTGATGCGAGCAGCAGCGCCGGCTGCAGCGGGAGCGTCGCGGGGAGCAGCGGGGGTGCCTCCCTGACGCTCTCCGGCGGGAGCATCCCGGTCGGCGGCACCTGCGTCATCAAGATCAGCGTCGCGAGCGCAACCGCCGGGGGGTACATCAACAACATCACGGTGAACACCGCCAACGCCGGCAACGTATCGACATCCGCCACACTGAACGTGCTCCAGCCGCTGAGCAGCGTGACCAAGTCATTCTCGCAGAACATACTTGCCGGCGGGACAGCGACCCTGACCGTAACGCTTTCCAACCTCAATAACGGCATTGCCGTCACCGGGGTGGGCTTCACCGACAACTACCCGATCAACTTATTCAACACGGCGGCGCTATCCGCCAGCACGACCTGCACCGGCGGCGTGGCAACTGCGGCAAACGTGGCCGGCAGCAACGGCACCTTGACACTGAGCGGCGCGACGATCCCAGGTGGCGGCAGCTGCGCGGTTACGGCAACCGTGACCAGCTCGGTCCTGGGAAGCTATACCAACACCATAACTACCGTCAACACCGGCAACGCCGGCACCGTCACCGGGGTGTCGGGGAACATCATCGTCCTCATGCCCGCCCCCACGGTGACCAAAACCTTCACGGCGAACCAGGTAACGGTGAATACCCCCTCCAACCTTGCCATCACCATCGTCAACAACGGCAGCAACGCCCTAACCGGCGTCAGCTTCACCGATCTCTTCCCCACCACCCCGGGCTCCCTGGTCGTCGCCGCAACGCCCAACCATCTGAACAACAGCTGCGGCGGAACCCTCACCACGGCAGGGGGAGCCTCCGTCACCCCCGGGGTCAGCTCCCTTTTCCTGACCGGCGGCACGATCGCGGCCAACAGCAGCTGCACCGTGCAGGTGGATGTCGTGACCTCAACCGTGGGGAGCTACACCAACAGTAGCGGCCAGGTCACCAGCAGTAACGCTGCCACCGCAGGATCAGCCTCGGCCGGCCTGACCGTCTACTATCCGCCGCTGCTCTCCATTCTCAAATCTGCGAACACGGCAACCGGCAACCCGGGAGACGTGATCACCTATACGGTTCTGGTAGTCAATACCGGAGCGGGAACAACCGGCAGCAACTCCGTTGTCCTAACCGATTCCATCGGCCCCTATCTTTCCTTTGGTGTAGGCAGCCTCAAATTCACCGACGGCTCCCCCTCCTCCGGGCTAACTTTCGGCACTCCTCAATATTCCAATGATGGCGGTGCCACCTGGGCTTATGCGCCAACCGGGCTCTTCGACGCATTGGTCACCAACTGGAAGGTGACGATGAACGGGGCCATGAACAGTAGTGGGGCTAAATTCACCTTGACCTACACAGGGCAAATTCATTGAAAAAAACTGTAAAAAAAACGCAGCAGAGAGTTCATTCCGCTTGCAATCCGTCCTCAAAATTGCTATATCTGTCCATCTGACTGGCCCATCAGTTTTCACCACCTCGGAATGTAGCGCAGCCTGGTAGCGCACCTGCTTCGGGAGCAGGGGGCCGGAGGTTCGAATCCTCTCATTCCGACCATTAAAATCATAGGCCCTTGGCAATTGCCGGGGGCCTTTTTTCGTGGGGCTCCGGTCCCGGTCCGGTCCTCGCAAAACCTTCCTTTCGCTAGTTCATCAGTTTGCGTTCCCTGCAGACACCGCTCTCGGCCGACTGCCGTGCTCTGGTTCCATCCAGAGAAGGTATCGGCTGCCGTCACGCTTCTGCCGCGAGTATGGCTCTCTTCGATCCTCACCCTTTGGTCTCTCCGGTCCATTTCCGGTACACTACCACTCGCGGTGGCGCGGTGGCGGCACCGGCGGTGGTTTTCCTTGAGCCCATCGTCGGAAAGGTGGGCGTAGCGCTGGGTTAAGGGGATATTCTGGTATCCCAACAGCTTCTGCACGTCGTACAGGACTAAAAGTCCTCAGGTTCTTTCGAAGGAATTGATACGAAATCTGCTTGAATGATCTTGACGTAATCCCTTGATTTTGTAAAATTTGCTTAGAGATGCTTGTAACTAAATCACTTTGCCAAAGGTGGTTGCAATGCCCTTTGCGCCTCAGACAAAACCATCCACATCGCACCCCGCAGACAAGTATTTCAAAACCATCAAGAAGCACTGGGTCGTCATTCGTCACGCCTACCTGGCCCACGAGGACAAGTTGCCTGTCATACTCCTCGATATAACCGAGGGTATGGTCTTTGTATGTCCGTACAAGGATTTTAAAGCGCAACTGAATGGGCAAGGGCAAGCCTCCCTTACGGAACAGTACCAGGATGGACTCAAACATAACCAGTTCGTAATCTTCGTACGCGACAATGAAGAAAAGAGACTGATGTCGTACTCCTTGAACCGTCCTGTGGCACGTGAATCAGTTGCACTTGATCTATGTGAGTTTACGCTAGCGATGCCTAATATGGAACTTAGTTCCAGATACAACTATGGGATCAGCACTACAGGTCAGCAATCCCGAATACGTAAACGTGGTGGCGGCCGGAAATTGGCCGAAGTAAAAGAGCCAGATCTCGTCTTAGCACTGGAAGAAATGCTAGCGGACGAAGTTGCTGGTGATCCAATGACCGAACAGAAGTGGATTCGAAGCAGCCTGTCCCGGCTAAGCAATAGGCTCAAAGAGGAAGGACATCAAGCAAGCACAACCACCTTGGCCCGATTACTCAGGAAGATGGGTTTCTCTATGAAAGCCAATCAGAGGAAGCAGGGCCGCTTGGGATGTTCCGAAAGGGACGAGCAATTCAAGTACATCGCATCCCATAGAGAAGAGTTCGCCACAGCTGGTTTGCCTGTCATTAGCATCGACACCAAGAAAACGGAGCTGATTGGCAACTTCATGAACAAAGGGCGTACATGGCGCAGGCAGGCAGAAGAAGTCAACGAGCATGACTTTCCAGGGGCTTCTAAGTGTCGGGCCGTCCCCTTTGGTATCTTCGACATTGCAAGGAATGAGGGCCATGTTTACGTTGGAGTGTCAAACAATACACCGGGCTTTGTCGTTCACTCTATTGCGCGGTGGTGGCAGGATGTTGGGTGTCGCGTATATCCGGATACCAGATCACTTCTCATCTTGGCTGATAGCGGGGGAAGTAATGGGTGCCGCGCGCGGGCTTGGAAGCTCAGCCTCCAACAGAGACTCTGCAACAAGTTCGGGCTAACGGTAACTGTGTGTCACTATCCAACGGGGTGTTCGAAGTGGAACCCAGTTGAGCACCGTCTTTTCAGTTTTATCAGCAAAAACTGGGAGGGGAAGCCTCTTAAGACGCTAGAAATAATGTTGGGGTTCATTCGGGGGACAAGCACCTTAAAGGGATTGAGCGTCAAGGCCTCGTTAGACGAATCATATTATGGAAGAGGGCAAAAGATAACAAGTGTTGATATGGCGCAGCTCAATATAGAGCCGCATGCCGTTTGCCCAAAGTGGAACTACACGATTTGCCCAGCTGCAAAGGAAGGTACACGATCTTGAAGCCGAGGAATCCAGATCACTGCAGCACTGCAACAAAGCTGCCACCTCTGACTTTTGTAGGCCTTGACTTCGAGACCGCTGACCACGGCGCCGACAGCGCTTGCGCGATTGGACTGGTTCGCGTAGAAGGCGATAGAATATTAAGCGAAGAGCACTATCTTATTAGGCCGAGCAGAAACTCCTTCTTCTTTACTCCCATACACGGCATATCGTGGGAGAATGTTCGTGAGAAGCCGACATTCGAAGAATTGTGGCCAAGCATTCAGAGGTTGCTCCTTGGCGTGGAATTTATCGCGTCTCATAACGCTGGGTTTGACCGCCGCGTTCTTGAAGCTAGCTGCCAAGCTGCTAAGATCATCACGCCTGAGATTCGCTTTGTCTGCACGATGAAGCTCGCCAGACGGCTATGGAATATCCGCCCCACAAGCCTTTCTAACGTTTGCAGATATCTCGGGCTTCATTTAGATCCTCATGATGTCCTTTCCGATGCCGAAGCGTGCGTAGGTATCATCCTTGCGGCATACAGGGCTGGAGCTGCAATCTGAGCGAACTATCTGGCCGCCGGTAGCGTAGAGAGTTGATTGCAGAAAAACAATACCCCCCCTTGCTCTTCCTTCGGAATCCAACCAAACTTTTTTGCCCAAACCACTGCTAAACCGCTAATCTTGCTAAAGCTTGAGACCGTCATCCAGACTTTAGCAGGATTAGCATATTTTTGGCGACTTGAACCCGTGTTCGCCATCTCCATGGTGCCCCTCTCTGCCCCAAAAAAAATCCTCCCCTGCCCTCGGTCAAGGGCAGGGGGGAAACGTGCTTAGGCTGCTTTGTCAAGCATGGCGGCGACGCCTGCGGTGGCCTTCTTGAGCCCGTCGTCGGAGAGGTGGGCGTAGCGCTGAGTCATGGCGATGTCCTGGTGTCCGAGCAGCTTCTGCACGTCGAACAGGCTCGCCCCGCCCCTCACGGCCATGCTCGCGAAAGTGTGGCGTAGGTCGTGGATGCGGAAGTTCTCGACCCCGGCACGCTGACACGCCTTGTCGAAGGGATTCCGCAGGTCGAAGAGGTGCCCCTTCTTGGTCCCTTGACGGGAGGGGAAGACGTAATCGCTCGCTGCCGTCCGAACCTCTTTTCCCCGGTTCTCGTGCAGTTCCTCGACCACTTCCTTTGCCCAGGCGTTCAGGTGCACCATCCGCGACCGCCCGTTCTTGGTGTCCAGCAGGGAGATGCAATCCTCGTCGAGACGGACCTCGTTCCACTTCAGCGACATGACCTCGCCCCTCCGACAGCCGGTGAACAGCAGCAAGCGTATCGCCGCCACCGAAAGCCCGTCCTCTTCCTCGTCCAGCGCCGACAGGAAGCGGGGGAGTTCGTCCTTGCTCAGGTAGCGCTCCCGCTGGGGCGGCTCCTTGAACTTTTCCTGGTTGGTCGCTGGGTTCTTCTCCAGGAGTTCCCACTTGACGGCAAGGTTCAGCATCCGCTTGAGCGTTGACAGCAGGTGGTTCGCGGTCGTGGCGCTGGTCCTCGCCTTCTCCTTGGAGCACAGCAAAGCGACGTCCCGCGAGGTGATGCTGGAGAGCCGCTGCTTGCCGAAAGCGGGGTTCAGCAGCTTCTCCACCTTCCAAACGTCGTCGTCCCAGGTCTTTTTGTGCTCCTTGGCGTGGGGCAGGTAATACTGCGTGGCGAACTCGGCGAAGGTCAATTCGGTCTTGGTCTTCGCCCTCTCCCCCGACGGGTCTTTGTCCCTGGCCAGGAGTGTCTTGTTCTCGGCTACCCTCTGCCGCGCCTCCTGGAGCGATATGGCGGGGAATTCTCCAAGGCTCATGCATTTTTTCCGCCCGATGTGGCGGTACCTGTGCTGGAAGAAACGACGACCGTTCTTGCTAACCCTCAAGTGCAGGCCGGTGCACTCGGCGTCGGCGTACTCCTTCTCTCGGGACGCGCTCGCGGGGTCGTGGGCGGGGATGGCCTCGATGCCCCTCTTCGTGAAGGGGAACTTCGTGCTCTGCTGTGTTCTGGTCGTCATCACGTCATCGTCTCCTTTTTCGTGTGATCCTTTTTTCGAGATGCTTGGGGGCGGAACTGCCCCCCAAGGTCGCTTCTCTTCTCTGCATTTCTTCTTGCTCCCGTGCCCCCCTTTGGACTGCGTGGGCTTTGGTAGCAGGTGCGCTAGCCCCAGAGGCCATCGCCCTATAATGTAGTGTTCGCAGATTTCCAAGTCTTCTGGTCCAGGTCCGGTCCTGGCAGCAAAAACGGGCATCTTTCGGATGGTGCTTTTGGCGTTCAGCTCACCCGCTAGGGGGCGCTTGCTCCCCCTCAACGTCCAGGACCAGAAGCAGCCGCTCATCCACCCAGTCCTCGTCGGGGGCCACCAAAAGGAATCTCCCAGAGGGGGCCAAGAGGGCCTCGAAGATCCGCCGCCCACCCTCGCGGACAAACCGGACGTACTCGAACGGCTGCTGGTAATGGTCGTCGAGGTACGTGAGCAGGCCGTATTTCCCCGCCATCCTGAAATCCCGGCGCACGTCGTCTCCCCGCTCCAGGACAACGACGGTTACGCCCTTCGCTCGATGTTCCGCCGCACGCCTGAGTGCGACATCCGGTACCCGTCCTCTCAGTGCCTCGTCTCCGACCTCCCCGGTCAGGACTACCATGGCCACCACCCCTCCAGCTCGTCACGGATTCCCCCGATCAACGAGCACGCCGCTGAGGCCACCTGCAGCACAGTCACCACAGTCACAACAGGCCCCGGAAGAATGGGAGCAACTACCTCAAGGGCTTTCGTCATCTTCTCCACCGTCTCAGTCATGTTTTCTCACTCCTTGCTAGTTTTGCTAGCCTCGTAAACCTCTCTGGCGGCTGGCTACTGCGGCCAGCAGACGTCGGAAGCCCTCGCCAACCCAAGACTCGTCCGGGACGAAGAAGCTTGGTCCCCCGGCGTCATTCGTCGCAAGGAACAGGACGAACACACCTGCCGCCGACCGCTCGACGTACTCGAATTTCCCCAGGTCGGTCAGGTCAATTTCAGACCCCCCGCAGTACATCACGACCCGCTGAGGTTCGTCCCCCTCTTCCAGGAGGTAGAAGTCCCCCCCGCAGTCAGCCACGGCGTCGAAGGCGATGCCCCCAGTGTTCGCGTGGGCCATGCCTATCCGTGCCAGCATCGCCTCTTTGCCCCGGCCACCCAGCAGGGCGCCCACTTCCTTCTCTGTTCTGAATTGCTTCACGGCATTCTCCCCCTTGTCTTGTCTCCAGCTATAGGCTGGACGGCTCCCGCGCAGCATCCTTTGGCGGCTTGCCAAAGAACTAATATGCCTTCGTCTTTCGGTTCATTTCGGTTAGGCACGGCAAGGGTGAACAGGGGCGGGGTGCGCGGTGGCTTCCCGAGCAAACTGGGTCTTCTCGGTCTGCGCTGTTTGCTGCACTCACGCGAGGAACAGAGGATTGGGGGCTGCATTTGCGGCCAAACGTGGGGCTGTCATTGTGAGGAGGGGAACCATGTCGTTCAGGATGGGCAAGAAACAGTTGGCGGAGGTGCCGGAGCGGGCGGCAGCAGTCGGGCTACAGGCCACAGCAGTGGGGAGACCGTCAGTGGCTGGCCATGAGGACGGCACCGTGCGGATCAGCTTCAGGATGGGCCGGGACCTGCACAGGCGGCTGAAGCTGGAGGCGGTGCGTCAGGGGCGAACCATCATCGGGATGCTGGAGGGGTTCGTGGCGGAGCACACGCCGAGGACTTGAGGGGGGATTCTGGGCTGTTCCTTTTGGTGCGAAGGTAGGAGGGGGCAAGCCTTGGCGGCTTGCCCCTGCTGTTTTTTGTTGTGGTGCTCTCGGCAACCTAACCGAAAATGCATTGCTACGGCTTACTGCTTTGAGAGAATGGAGTGGAGCCACCTTGGCAGTTTAGGTAGCACGAGCGAGAGGTCCATCTGCCCCACCTGCCACTCTAATCTAACCTTATTGCTGTTGGAGGTGGGAACCCTCAGGCAATCGTTTTCGCCTATGTATCTATAACCTGGAGAAATATTTCTTGAGGTGTACTGTTCCTTAGGTGCGCGAAAACATATAACAATGTCCTTACCCACAATTCTCGGAAAAGGCACCGGACCATACTTATCTTCTAATATTGCCAAACTTTGTAGATCACGAATCTTCAGGCCTACAATTCCAGAGACTAAACCGGTTTCAATTCCAAGACTGGGTGCCCGTCGTCTTTTCCAGAGAATTGAGGTAAAGCAATACCCCGGATCGGCGCGAAGAAAGTCAGCCTGCCACATCGGGGCGATTCTCCATCCGACTTCAGTGTATACTTGCGCAGCCAAGGATTTCGTGGCACCATTGAGCGCTACGAGCGCTTCCGCAGTCGGCACGCGAAATTGCACGTTTTTCGGTTTTGGTTCCTGGAAGTCTTGCCATCTTCGCGATACCAGTTCCACATCTTCTACTGCTGTGTCTTTCAATTTCATTCTCCTTTGTTTGGGTGTGGCTGTCCCGGCCCTCCGAGGGCTTCGGTTCTTCTTCCATTCCCGCCACTGTCATAGCCTTTCTCGCTAGCCTCTTGGGATGATTTGTTACACAAACGCGCTTACTACGTCTTGCCTCTGCACCCCCTTGGGGACCGTGGGACATTCAGACGAGAAAGTGACCTTTTTCAGAAATGGCTGAAAGGGGGGCCACAACACCTCACATTGACCCAAGTGAGGTCAGTAGTAGTCCTCCTCTGGCTCCTCGGCGGAAGTGAAGATCTGAGTGCTTACAGGCCGAGGGCAGCGGTGCTTGAAGATGCCAGGCCCCACACGCTGGGGCACGTACGAAGAATCGGGTGCAGTGGTACTATCCTCGTCAGCGTGCGGAACATCGCCCTTGGCATCGTCATCGTTGCGGAAACCATCGTCACTCGCAGTCATCACCGTTTCCCCAGGAGAAGCAGAGACAGGTTTCGGACTCAACCTCATGAAGGGGCTCAACTTCTTTTTTGACGACACCACGACGTCATCGCCGTCGAATTGCTGGCCCGGAGCGGTCATCGTTTCTTCTCTCGGCGGATCGGCCTGCGAGGGTGCCGCTTCTTCGCCTCCCAGATCGGCCTCAAGTAGCGTCCCCTTCACACTGTAGAACCTCACGAACTGCCCCCCGGCGCTCGCAAGCTTGAACTTGGATTTCATCCGACCCGGCTCGTTCGTGGCGAGGAACCCCTTGGCTTTAAGATTCTTCGCCAATTCCTGCACCCCGCTTGCACCGACGCCAGATGCAGCGCCGAGCTGCTCTTCGGTGAACAGGTACTGGCCGTTGCCACTCCGGAACCCCTTGACGCCACCGCCTTTAGCCTTCGGGTCGGATACGGCCGGGAGCGAGGCGTGGTTCCGTACCAGGAACTCGCGCAGCTGGATCATACCCCGGTGGCTGTCGGGCACGCTCGACGAATAGCTGAGGTACATATCCCGGACCGTGGTCACTGCCCACCTGATCTCTTCCGATTTGAACGGCAGGACCCCGAATCGTACCGCGAGTTTCCCAGCGATTTCGACAGCCGCAAACTTGCGGATCGCCCGTCCCTGTTCAGGACTGGCATTGCCGGGGGTCAGAGCCCTCACCGTCGCATCGAACTCCCCCCTGATCTCGTCAACATAGTCGGGGTTCTCCTCTATCGTAGCGATGAGCTTCTCCACGTATGTTGGCCCTGCCGTGCCGAAGACAGACGCGCACAGCTCCTTGAAGCTGTTCACAACCACCGCGCTGTCTTCTCCCTCGCCACCGGAAAAACTGTCTCCGGCAGGGATGTCGATGATCCTGACAAGGTGGCCCGCCTTGAGCCCCTTGCCCCCCTCCAGAATAGCCTCGGCGATGGTCTTCTCGCCGCTGGAGAGTATGTTTCCCGACCACGACCGGGTCTGCTTCAGCTGGCGATGTGAGTTCATGACCGCTTTGCCCGAGCCCCCAGCGACCATGTACACGATCTGCCCCAGGTCCCCGGACGAGAAGCTCCCCAGCTCGTCTAGGCAGATGAGCGTGTCCGAGTGGCAGCTGGCTAGGGCCTCAAGGGCGTTAACGGTGAGCAGCCAGCGCTGCACGAATGAGCGGGAATCCCTCGTTGGGTCGCTCCCCTTGCCCCAGACCGATGCTGCGATCTGCAGCAGGGTAGTCTTGCCACGGCTCGACGCCCCGAAGAAGTGGAAGCCGCCGCCGTCGAGCCGCAGGAGCTTCAGCAGGGGGCCAGTGAATGCTGCCAAAAGCACGAAGAGCGCAAGCGGGTACTTCCTGGCAAGCAGGGCAATCTCCTGCCAGCCGCCAAGGGTCCCCGCTCCATGCACGCTGTTGCGGGTCGGCGAGTTGACCTCTTGGCGTAGCACGACCTTTTCGTTGCCGGTGTCGCCGATAATGGCGTTGGGGGTGACGAAAACCTGGTGGTCATGGCCAAGCCAGCCGGCCTGGGTGGTAACGATCACCCGCTGTTCAGGGCGGCAGGCTTGGAGGAAGTCGATGAGCTCACTGACCTTGTCCGGGAGGATCTGGAGTCCGGTATCGGCGAGCCTTGCCACCATCGACGCCTTGCCGCCCAGCACTTCAGACAGCGAGAAGGTGGCGATGTGCAGCTTGCCGTCGGCATCACGGTAACAGACCTCTAGGCTCCACCCGTTGCCGTCGATGGTTCTCATGATTGAGACGGGCCAGATGGGACCCTGCAGCGTGATCTGCACGTGGTCGCCATTTTCCGCCCGACGGCAGAGGCTGCCGTCGGTTGCTAGGAAGTAGGGGGCGGGAAGCTGGGCCGCTCCAGGGATGGTTGCGGGTGATTCCCCGGTGGAGGGATGGCTCCTGAGGGTGCGGTCGTGCAGCGGTTTCGCCTCAACTTCAGGCGCTGCCGGAACCGAGACGTGGCTCGAAAGAGCCCGTGCTGTTTCGTTAGCCTTGGCTGTGGTCGCAGACACTGCAGTGGTTTCGGTAATGCTGTCAGCCATGGTACCTGCAGCCTCGCCGACCAACTTAGGGGCAGCGGTCAATGCCGCAATGACTTCGGGTTGCACAAGCTGGACATCTTCGGAAACGACCTCCGCAGGGGGGGGCGGCTCCTGCGCCGACAAGGTCTGGGCCTGGGCGGGCTCCCTTTTCTTGAAGAGGCCCCGGTGAATTGCCTGCCGTGCCGCACCTGAGGCGCTGTCTCCACCATCTCCAGCGTCCGGCCCGATGGCCTGCTCCGGCTCGGGGGCTTCCCACGTCGCCTGGGCAGGGGAAGCAGGTCCCATGTCGGTAAGACAGACGTCTGCCGGTACCACCAACGCGGCATTTGTCACAATTGCATCTGCCGGCTGCTCCGCGACCCTCTGGAGTTCATCGTTGGCCAACGCCAGTACCCCTGGCGTTTCCTGCTTGGGGGATTTTTTCTTGAAGAGCATTTCGTTTTTCCTTTGTGCTAAGATGTGTCCCACGGCATGGCGCGATCACTGCCACGCGGTGGGGGTTTTGCCGGCTAATCTTGCCGGGTCTAGGTTCCCGCGACTATATGACCTCAAAGAACGAGTCACCGGTGACGTTCTACCCTTGAGGGAGCAAGTCCCATGCCTTGCAACACGCAGAAATCACTATTCATTTCAACCGAACCCTTGTCCAATGGACTTCTGAAGCAATTTTGGACACGCACTTGCAACCCCGAACTGGTATGGCAGACTGCACAGTGCGGTGACCGCGAAAAGACGGAGAGGTACGGCATATGGCGGAGGCGAAATGACCAGACATGTGAGGTGTCGAGAGATAGAAGATATGTACCACGCGGGGGAGGAGAGCCTTGAGGCGTCGAAGCTGCTAAATATTGACCACCGCACAGTCAAGGCCTGTTACGAGAAGGCCCGCAGCGGGTGCTTGCAGGATGAGACTCCTGCATTCCAGCGGATGTTCCTGGAGGCCACAAGACTGCTGGCCTGGCCCACCCGGAAGCTGCTTGAGGCGCTCCAGAGATACGAGCCCCTCATTGAGGGTAACCCTTCCAAGCGGGCAAGGGCTCACTCCATTTTCAGCGACACCGAGGAGAACCAAAAGAGGCGCGCAAAGAATAAGGCCGCGCAGATCAAAAAGCTGGAGCGCTACCTGGTGAGGTCGATCCTGCCGAAGGAGGCCGACCTATCCAGTTTTAAGACGACAAGCCGCTGGGAGGAGGGAACCGCCGCCGCCCACGCCGTGCCCATCGAGTGGATGCAGCACGGTCCTGAAACGACAAGGCTGCTGCGGAAGCCCGAGGGAGAACTCGCGGCAGGATGGCTACTGCTCCTAGCCGACCGGCACTGCGGTGCGACGCGCAAGCGCGAGCCCTGGAGGCTGGCGGTCCACCTTGCGGTCCTCCCCGGTGCGGAGTTCGACAGTGCTGCCGCCACTGGGTACATCGTCGAGCACCTGAACAGTGGAGAGAGCGGGATTCGCACCCTCCACCTGGTATGCGGCGAGGATGGCGCTCCAACCGCGACAGCCCCGGCGGAGGAACTACGCGCACTGCTCCCAGAAAGGATCGAGGTGGTGCAGGACGCACCGACCAGGGGTGCGGGGAGCCCCTTCCGGCTGCGGCCGTCCTTCCCGAACCCCAGAAGCCTGGAGAACTACTTGGATGTGATGCTAGAGCTCCGGACCCCATTCCCCGCCCCGGAAGACGACATCTGGCGCAAGCTACGGCTGAACGCCGCCAGGGAGGATTTCTGCACCGGGGAGTTCTTGACTCCCTACACGTGGCGGCGTGGCGGTCGGGGGCCGGGGTAACACTTGTGCCTGTGAAGGCTGGCAGGTCCCCGCGACAGTCCCCGGCCGGGATCGGTGGGGTGCCTAGCGACTCGCCTTTGGATACTGCTGTAGACCCATGGGGCAGCGTTCCAGACGCGCTGTGGCTCGTCACCCCTGCGGGACTCCTCCCACATCCCGGCCGTTGCCTCAGCCCCATGGGTACCCGTCCCCCCCTGTCGTGGCTCGGAGCTAGCGCTCCGTGCCGTCCCTGTTCCCGGCGGGAAGGCACACCTGGCTCCCTCTTGGAGCCAGGATTAGCCTCCTCCCCGGTACCCGCTGATCATTCAGAGGGCGTTCCCGGTCCATTCCCGGTGTCGCCGCCTCTCCCTATCCTCCCCGAAATCGCATGGAGGCCAGCCCAGGAGTGACTGTCGAGAAACGACCCTGCCGAAGCCCGAAGCCGTTCCGCTTCCCGCCCTCTCCGTGTCTGTGCGCCACGCCGTCGCCTCGCCTACGTCCTCCGTCTTGGCCACCGACTCGCCAGCGGTCTACGGGGTCTCCGGAAGCAGTGGGGGCAGCGGGGTGCTGGGTAACTTCATGGCTCGCAAGGAGTTTTCTACACTCCCGCTCTCCCCGCACATTAAGGGGGCGGGACAACGCCGCTCTCAGCCCGGCGGGGGAGTGCGGGTGTGCTGCGAGGTCTTCGTTGGCAAGGAACTACCCCGGTTCCCCGTCCACCCCGGTTCCGCACCGACGTGGGCGAGGCGAACTCAGCAGAAGCGCTAGGGATTGGCCAGAGAACGAAAAAAGGGGACACACGCCCACAGGCGTAGTCCCCTCTCTCTGCCGCCAAAACCGGTCTCGGCTGGCTCAGCCGATTTGGCTTCCTGGATCGACCTCGCGGGTCTGGCCGATGTCAGCCAACGTAGTCAACAGGAGCCCGACCTTGTTGGCCCGAGCGCGCAGGAAGGCGCGCGCGATAGCTGCGATGGTGACCGGACTGCCAGGATCACTGGTCCTCCTGAATGTGGTGATGGCTGAAAACATCGACCTGCTCCACGTAGTTCGACCTATGAATCATCTTATGACAGTTAGAGCACAATACTGCGAAATCCTTATGTGGATTCAAGGTTACTTTCTGCCCCTTAAGCTGGTGGAGTGGAATGAGGTGGTGGGCTTCGATGAAGTTGTGACCAAGCATGCCATACTTCTTTTCGAAGTTGAAGCCACATGCTTGACAGGTGTACCCTAGAAATTTCTTCGCCTTATCTGCTAGCTTCTTATTCCTCTCGATGCGCTTGTGCTCTCTCAAGCGAGTCAAGTCTTCTTCCTCTAGCCCCACCTCGTCGGCATCAGCGCTAGGAGTTGAGGTTATGAGCTCCTTTGTGGCAAGCAAAGAGTATAGCTCAACAAAGAGCTTTAAATCCTTCGCCAACACTGAGTCATTAGGTATCGACCCAAGTGCGTAGAACTTCGAGCAGATAGATCCTTGCTCGTAATGTGCACCTAAACTAGAAGAACTTCTGACGCTTAGATTAATCGGACCGACAATAACAGACCCATCGTATTGACCAAGGCGTGCACTGTAGTCTGACGCCCGGACTGCCAAGGCTTCCTTTGCATCGGCTCCGTATACCGCTCGTATCGTCGTCACTCCTTGGTTCAGAGATAGATAGACCCCCGAAAAGTCCTCCTTAACGAGGTAAACGAGATAGTATCCATCCTGTGCCGTTTCGGTTATAAGCCTATCGAACACGGCGACCCACGGGACACGCGCCCAATTCCCTTGGCCGGGACTTCCGTGAGCTATGTACCTATCACTCTTGCCAATCACATCTTCGACAGCTTTTGGAACCTCGACGCGAACGAATTCAGCTACTGGGTTACCGGCAAAAGTTGTAGTCATCGCCACGGGGTATTGTTCGAGAATTAGTGTGAGTGCTGCATTCAGGCTCATGTGGTCCCCTTACCATGCTATAGAGTGAAATTTCTCAGCCTCCTACTGTGGAGGGAATCGACACGGAAGGGGGAGTTCTGGCGTCTCCCCAAAAGAGTCATGTCATGAAAGAAACACAAGACGGCCGATAGCTTACCCTATCCTAGCCTCGTTGTCGAGGAGTGAGTGGGGTGCGCTAGGGGCACGTCCTGGAACGGCCAAAGGGCTCCCGAAAACTTGTCTGGTCCCCCTCCGGGGCGGTTTCATCGTGGTTGCCTCTCTTCGTCGTTGCAGCATGCGGCTACTTCTGTCTTTGCGTTCGTTCGCCTTTGGGAAAAGCGTAAGGCTTCAGGTGGTTTCGGGGAAACATGCGTCACGGTGCCCGGCGGAGCTTGGCTCCCCACGGTGCCACTTCCCTTCGAACCGTTGGGGCCTGCGGTCAGGCTTTCCTGCGGGCCACTCGCTACTGCGTTTGCTTCGGGAGCAGGGGGCCGGAGGTTCGAATCCTCTCATTCCGACCATTATAGAGGAAGGCCCCTGACCACAATCAGGGGCCTTTTTTCGTAGGGCTCCGGTCCCCCTCCGGTCCAGAAAACTTTCCTTTCCTTATGTCCCCGCCTCGACCAAGGGCAAGTGATAATTGCTCACTCCTGCCATTGCGGGAATTTATCATGCCTGTCTTGATTCTTCACCGTCCATCAGCTAAAATCATACATTGGTTTTTTCAAATGGAGATACAAAGCATGGTCTGGCATCAGTGGAGGAACCAAGCATTACAGAACATTCTTACAGCTCTGCTTGCGGTTGCTGTTGCAGCTGTCGTGCGGATCGCGTTCCTACAGGTTCTCGGACTGCGCACCCCCTTCCTGACATTCTATCCCGCTGTCATGATTGCTGCCCTCTACGGAGGGCTCCTCCCCGGTCTGCTGGCGTCCGCCCTCTCCGCCCTGATAGCTGATTATTACTGGATTCAGCCGGCCGGCCGGTTCCTGATCAAAGACCCGGATGATCTGCTGAGCCTCACCATCTTCCTCACGAGCTGTACGATACTCTCCATCATCTCCGAGGCTATGATCCGCACCAAAAGATCCTGCAAGGAAAGCGAAGACCGCTACCACACCCTCATCGAGTGGGCGCCGGACGCGGTCGTCGTGCACCGTGATGGGCACTTCCTCTACGCTAACTGTCTTGCACTGGGGATTTACGGGACAGTCACCCGCGAACAGCTGCAGGAAAAACTTTTCCTCGACATGGTGCATCCGGAGGACAGGGATGCGGCTAATCTGATTCTCAAGGAACTACAAGACAACAAGAAGGTATCACTGCAGGAGTTCAGGTTGATACGTATGGACGACAGAATCGTCACCGTGGAAGCGACCGGCACCAACATTGAGTACAAGGGGGCGGAAGCAAACCTCTTCATCCTGCGCGATGTCACCGAGCGCAAGCGACTGGAAAAAGAGAGGTTGCAGGCCATGGAAAATCTAGTAGCGCAGGAGCGGCTTCTCATCGCGCAGGGGCGATTTGCGGCCATGGGGGAGATGATCGGCAATATCGCCCATCAGTGGCGGCAACCGCTCAACACCCTCGGGCTCATCATCCAGGAGTTCCCCGTTTATTACAAGATGGACAAGCTTGACCTGCAGTACCTTGAAAAAAGCGTGAGTACGGCCATGAAGATCATCTCCAGCATGTCTCATACCATTGATGACTTCCGCGACTTTCTGAAGCCTGACAAGGCGGGGGTGCGCTTCCGGGTGAGTGAGGCATTGCAAAAGTCCGTCTCCCTTGTGGAGCAGTCGTTCCAGATAATGGGACTTCAGATCCAGATCGTCGTAGATGAAGAGGTCCCCATTGAGGGATGTCTAAACGAATACGCGCAGGTGGCCCTCAACATCCTCATTAACGCCAAGGACGCCCTGCTGGAGCGAAAAACGGAGCATCCACGAATAGTACTCAGACTGTTTAGCGATCGCGGCAAGACGGTGCTAACCGTTACCGACAACGCCGGTGGCATACCCGATGCCATCATCGACAAGATCTTCGACCCTTACTTCACCACCAAGGAGCCAGATAAGGGTACCGGTATTGGGCTGTACATGTCGAAAGCCATCATCGAGAGAAAAATGGGAGGCAAGCTAACGGTGCGGAACGTAGAGGGTGGGGCGGAATTCAGGATCGAGGTCTAACTCCCACCTCTTTTTGAAACAGGAGGTGGCCTTGGAGCCGTTAAGCTTCCCGGCAAGTTCCCCAGTGCTGGAGCAGGGTCGCGCGACTGACGACCGGTCGCTCGCAACTCATGACTCGTCACTCGTGGCATCCCCCTCACCCCTGCCCCATCCCAGAGGGCGAGGGGTTCTTGGTATCCAGTGCCGGAATCGGCCTTCTCTCTTGGTTTGTGGTTCTCCAAGACAGTCCACTGGCCAGGCTCACAGCAATCTGCCCCCACAAAGATATCCGAAACTGCACCTGTTGCTCGGGGCAGTTATCATCTATGCTCTCCTTGGTTTCGCCGTCCCCTAGTGCCGGGATTCCCTTTGGCGTGGCGTGCCTGCATAGTGCAGGTTCAATTGCACCAAATCCTGGAGAGTAGCGCGATCCCCTCCTCTATCTCATCGGTCGTCAATCCGCCGAAACCGAGGAGAAATTTGGAGCAGTCCGCTTCATCTTTGGCATAGGTGTCGGAAAAAGGGAACAGCCCGATCCCCTTGCTTTTGGCCATCCCGATCAGCTCCGCTTCGCCCCATGCCTGGCCGGCCAGTTGCAGCACGACGTGCAATCCCGCACCGGCTCCTATTACGGCCGCCTTGCTGCCGAAATGACGGCCGACAGCCTGCAACATGGTGTCATGCTTCTTTCTGTAGAGGGTGCGCATCCGCCGTACATGCCGTTCCCAATGTCCCTGTTCCATGAACTGTGTCAGCGTTCCTTGCTCGAGCAGGGAAACGGAGCAGGCATAGTCCCGAAAAACCCGACGGTAGGCGGATAACAGCGATTGGGGCAAAACCATATAGCTCACCCGCAGCGCAGGTGACAACACCTTGGAAAAAGTCCCAAGATAGACGATGTTCCCGCTTGGATGCAGTCCCTGCAACGAAGGGATCGGTTTCCCGTGGTAACGGAGTTCGCTGTCATAATCGTCCTCGATTATCAGCCTCTCCCCCGACTTCGCCCACTCGATCAACTTGAGCCTCTTGGCGACGGGCATTACGCCGCCTAGCGGAAACTGATGAGAGGGGGTTACATAGACCATGCCGCTGCCACTGCTTTCAAGGAGATCCAGGTCTATGCCGCTTGAATCGACAGGGATGGCAACCAACTTAAAGGAGTGATTGCGAAACACAGCCCTGGGGAGGTGGTAGCCCGGATTTTCAACGGCCACCACCGGACGCGGGTCCTTCTGCAACAGCGCCACGATGTCGAGGCCGTGCTGCAGACCGGAACAGATGACAATCTGCTCCGGGTCGCAGACCACACCCCGGGAGCGCTCCAGGTATCTCTGGATATTGGCGCGCAATCCCCATTCACCCTGGGGGTCGTTATACTGCACCAGCTCGGCTGAACTCTGCCGCAGACAGTCCAGGAAACATCTGCGCCAGAGCCCGGCAGGAAAGGCCTCCCGGTCAAGCCGCGCGGGATGGAAATCGAAAGCGCACCTGGACTGGGCCACCTGGGGAGGAGCTGTCACACGCCTGTCGCGCGACAGGGAAGATAGCACGCCGTCCCGGGCAATTTCGGCTACGAAATACCCACTGCGCGGTTTGCTGTAGATATATCCTTCCGAGTACAACTCAAGGTAGGAACTTTCGATCGTGTTGCGGCTGACGGAGAGTTCGGCAGCGAAATCCCTGACCGATGGAAGTCTGGTGTTGGCAAGGAGTTTCCCGGAGAGTATGTTGTCTTTTATCCGGAGGTACAGCTGAGTGTACAAAGGGACCTGATCATCGTGGCTTAGGACAAACATGGCGCTCCTGATCTTCGCGAATTGAGCGACAGTGTAGTGCATCAGTCGCGCAGGCGTCAAAGAGAATCTGCCCCTAACCTGCCTGACGATTCCCCCGCATACCGGAAGGTCAGATCCGGCAGGGCAGATCTAGTTTTTCGCTACTGCAGCGAGAGCAGCAAGACTATTTAAAAACCCAGAAAAAGGAGGAGTATTCATGTTTCCCGAGAAACTACTGGAAGTGCTGCAACACGTAGGCGTGGTTGCCATTGCGACTCAAGGTCAGGACGGGCCTCATCTGGTCAACACCTGGAACAGTTACATACAAGTTCCCGACGAAGGGCGCCTGCTGATTCCTGCGGGTTACCTGCACGAGACCGAGGCAAACATAGCGCGCGACAACAGGGTCCTGCTCACCATAGGCAGCCATGAAGTGGCAGGGAAACTGGGTCCGGGTACCGGATTCCTGATCAAGGGCACCGCGGCCTTTGTTTCGTCCGGTCCGGATTTTGACACGATCAAGGCAAAATACGTCTGGGCGCGTGCCACGCTGGTAGTGACCGTCGAATCCGTCACCCAGACCCTGTAGTTTCGGGAGCCGACGGAGAGGCGAGCGGCGTTTAGCTACTGCATACCGCTGCGGGAGCAGGGGGGGAGAATCGTATCCCACCGGGCTTTACTACAGCCGGTATTGGCTGACCATCACGTTGAGATGCTGCGACAATGCAGAGAGGTTGGCGGCCAACACAGAGAGTATCTGCACCTCGCGTGCACTTCCGGACACAGCATCATTGATCAGATGGACGTTCTGGCTGATTTCCCGCGTCGTGGCAGTCTGCTCCTCGGCAGCGGTCGCGATCTGGTTAATCTGGACGGTCACCTGGTTGATCTGCGCCAGGATGACATGGAGTGCCTCTCCCGACTTACCGGCTTCCGCGGAGCCCCGCGCCACCTCCTGTACGCCATCCTCCATGGATACTACGGCGGCACGGGTCTCTTTCTGGATGCCGCCGATCATGGCTGAAATCTCCTTGGTGGCCCGGGTGGTGCGCTCGGCCAGGGCTCTCACCTCGTCCGCCACAACAGCAAAGCCCCGCCCCTGTTCTCCCGCCCGTGCCGCCTCGATGGCTGCGTTCAGGGCCAAGAGGTTGGTCTGGTCGGCAATATCCTCTATGGTTGCGACGATATTGCCGATCTGTTCGGAACTGCTTCCCAGGGCATCAACCGAGAGGGCCGTCGCCTTGACGCGATCTGCGATGCGCTCCATCCCCTTGAGGTTTCCCAGCACCACGGCCGCACCGTCTTGAGACATCCGGGCGGCACGAGCCGCGCTCTCGGCGGCCGAGATGCAGTTGGAGGCAATGTCGGCAGAGGTGGCCGACATCTCCTCGCCGGCAGTCGCCACCGTGCCGGCCTGGGAGACCACATTCCCCGTGGTGCGGGACATGGAGTCGGAGGTTGCCAGCAGATCCCGCGAGGCCGCGGCCAGGTTTTGGGCCGAAGCCCTGATCCCTTCCAGGTTTTTGCGCTGCCGTACGATCATCTTCTGAATGGAACCGAGAAGGCTGTTGGACCATGCCTCTTTAACGGTGAGGTCCACCGTCAGGTCGCCGGTGGCAATGGTCTCGAGAATTTTGGCGGCGTAGCCCGGATCACCGCCGATCTGGCCTACGATCCCGTCTGCAAACCACCAGCCGAAACCTAGGAAGATAACCACAATGGCACCCGCAAAAGCTGAGAAAATGAGGCTGTTGGTCACCAGTCCGCTCTTCAATTCAGCCTGCTGCTGCTCGACGATCTTGCCAATGTCGTCGATGTAGTTGCCGGTACCAACCACCCACCCCCACGGCTTGAATTCCACGGTATAGGATCTTTTCGGTAACTGGATTTCCTTTCCCTGCCGGGGAAACCAGTAGTCGGTATAGCCGCCGCCCTGGCGCCCCTTTTCAAGGATCTCCCGGATAAAGTATTTCCCCTTTTTGTCCTGACTATCGATGCGGCTTTTCCCTTCTATCGGCTTGCCAAGTAAGACGACGTTCACCCCTTCAACCGTATCGATCCAGAAATAATTGTCGGTTTGATAGCGCAGTTGCCTGACCAGGTCGGCGGCCTCTTTCTTAGCCTCGTCCGTGGTTATCTCACCTTTTTCGGCTCTTTTCTCTATGCCGGAGATGAGGCTGACCACCGTCTCGACCTGGTTTTTGATAAGGGCGTCGTAATCAGCCAAAAGGGTCTTTTCGTGATTTTTCAACGCGGCGGAGGATAAAGTGCTCATGCGCCACACGGAGAATCCGGAAAGAAGCGCAACGGAGAGAAAGACCCCCGAAAAAAACAGCGCCATAAGCCTTGTCTTGAAATTCATGGATCATCCCTTTGAGTGTGTTTTTTCCGGTCGGGCAGGTTTTGACCTTTACTTTATCTATCGGAGTCCTGGCAGCAATCTTGACAGGGCTGTGATTATATAAATTTAATTCTACTTGATTGGGTCCAGCATCCCTGATTCCAGGCTGCATCTGGAACAGAGGCCGGGATTATAAGCTATCCACCTTTTGCAAAAGCATTCAAGAACCTCCGTCTCTTGACCGATAACTTCCCTATACAGCCTCCCGGCCAGCAGCATCGGTGCATGGGCTCGAACCAGGCCTCACCAGCTTCAATAGACATGACGGATATAAGTTAATCAAGGAGACACCCCATGACGTGGTTCACAAACCTCAAAATCAGCGGGAAAATCATCACCGTCGTCGTTGCCAATATCCTGCTCATGCTCTTCCTGGGCGCCTTTGCCATCCTGGAGCTCTCCAAGGTGAACGGGTCCACCGAAGAGATCGCGACCAACTGGCTTCCCAGCGTGCATGCCGTCGAACACATGGACAACACTCTCGGTGATTTCCGACGCCAGGAATTCCAGTACATTTTATCCACCACTAAGGGTGAGTGGGACCAGGTGGAGAAAGGGATGGCTGAAATCGACACAAAGTTGAAACAGCTCGATGCCGGCTATGTGAAACTGATTTCGTCCCCCGAAGAGAAAAAGCTCTATGAGGAGTACCGCGTTGCATGGAGCTCGTACCAGGAAGTGGTCAAGAAGGAGATTGCCCTTACCGCGCAGAATAAACATGACGAAGCACTAGCCTCGTGCCGAGGTGAAGCTCAAAAGTACTTCCTTGCCGCGGACGACGCCCTGGGCCGGGATGCCGAACTGAACCAGAAGGGGGCCGACGACGCCTACACGGCCGCGAAGGCGGTCTATGCCCAATCCCGCATCCTGATCTGCTCCCTGATCGCCGCCGCCCTGGTAATCGGCCTGTTCCTAGCACTCCTGGTCGCGCGCATCATCAGCCGCGCCCTGAAAGCCGGGGTGACCGTCGCCGAGACCCTGGCCCGGGGGGAGCTTTCCGTCGCCATAAAGGTGGACTCCAAGGACGAGACCGGCCAGCTCATGGCAGCACTGAGGACCATGGCCGAGAACCTGCGCAGCATCATCGGCCAGGTTTCCGGCACCGCCAGCCAGGTGGCGACCGCCGCGAGCCAGCTGCACGCGACCGCCGACCGGATCGCCACCGGCGCCGAGCAGGTGGCCGTCCAGTCCGGCAGCGTTGCCACGGCCGGCGAAGAGATGTCGGCCACCTCCGGCGACATCGCCCAGAACTGCCAGATGGCGGCCGCCGGCGCGCTGCGCGCCTCGCAGTCCGCCCAAAACGGCGCCGGGGTGGTGGAGAATACGGTAACCGTCATGGGGCAGATCGCGGAAAAGGTGCAACAGACCGCCCGGACGGTGGCAAGCCTGGGAGCGCGCTCCGACCAGATCGGCGAGATAATCGGGACCATCGAGGACATCGCCGACCAGACCAACCTCCTGGCCCTGAACGCCGCCATCGAGGCGGCCCGCGCCGGGGAGCAGGGGAGGGGCTTCGCGGTGGTCGCGGACGAGGTGAGGGCGCTGGCGGAGCGTACCACCCGCGCCACCCGCGAGATCGGCGAGATGATCAAGGCGATCCAGACCGAGACCCGGGGAGCCGTGGCGGCCATGGAGCAGGGAGTCCAGCAGGTGGAGGCGGGTACCGGGGAGGCATCCAAGTCCGGCAGCGCGCTCAGGGATATCCTGGAGCAGATCAACGATGTGGCCATGCAGGTGAACCAGATCGCCACCGCGGCCGAGGAGCAGACGGCCACCACCGGCGAGATTTCCAGCAACATGAACCAGATCACCCAGGTGGTTCAGCTGACCTCCCAGGGCGCCCAGGAGTCCGCCATCGCCGCGGCGCAGTTAAGCGGCCACGCCTCGGAGTTGCAGCGACTGGTGCGCCAATTCACCATTTAACGGGCGGCACCTTTCAGCTGCAAAGCAAAACGAAACAAAGACAAGGCCCCGCTTCCCTTCGAAGCGGGGCCTTTTTTCTGACAGGCTTCCCCTGAGACCTGGGCCGGCAGGACCGGGGAGAAGCAGAGGGCAAAATCCGGCGGGTGGGCGCGCGCCTCCGCGTCACCCCGACCAGGAATGGATCTTGAGGGTTTTGGGCGCCGGCGCCGGCCAGGAGGTAGGAACCTCGCGGCCGTCGAACCACTGGGTGACCGGGAGCTTGCCGAGTTTCCTGCCGTGCCCCCCTCCCAGGTTTGCCCCGAGGAGCTCGGCCGGCATCGGCTTGGCGAGGTAGAACCCCTGCACCTCGTCGCAGCCAAGCCCGGTCAGGAAATGCAGCTGGTCGGAGTTCTCCACACCCTCCGCCAGCACCTTAAGGCTCAGGCTGCGCCCCAGGGAGATGATCGCCGTGACGATGGCGGCGTCGTCGCTGCTGCGGTTCACCCCGTCCACGAAGGAGCGGTCGATCTTGATGCGGTCCACCGGAAAGTGCTTCAGGTAGTTGAGCGATGAGTAGCCGGTGCCGAAGTCGTCGATGGAGAGCTGCACCCCCATCCGCTTCAGTTCGGCCAGGGTCTCCATGGTTTTCTCGGCGCTCTCCATGATGACGCCTTCGGTGAACTCCAGCTCCAGGCTGCGGGGGGCGACCCCGGTCTCCCGAATGATCCCGGCCAGCATCGCCAGGAAATCGACCTGTTTGAGCTGCTTCCCTGAGACGTTCACCGCCACCTTGATCTCCGGGTGCCCCTCCTCGGCCCAGCTCCTCGCCTGCCGGCAGGCGCAGGTGAGCACCCACTCCCCTATGCTGAAGATGAGTCCGGAATCCTCGGTGAGCGCGATGAACTCGGAGGGGAGCATCAGCCCGAAATCCTCGCTCTGCCAGCGCAGCAGCACCTCGGCGCCGACCATCCGGTTCGTTTTCAGGTCCCACTGCGGCTGGTAGACCAGGAAGAACTCTCCACGCTCCAGCCCCCGACGCAGGCTGTTTTCCAGCGCCACCCGGCGCTGGATCTTCTGGTTCATCTCGGCGGAGAAGAAGCGGAACTGGGCGCGCCCCTCGTTTTTCGCGTGGTACATCGCCGTGTCGGCGGAACGAAACAGGCTGAAGGCGTCGCGGCTGTCGTCCGGGAAGAGCGCGATACCGATGCTGGCGCTCGAGTAGACGGTGCGTCCCTCGATCTGGAAGGGGGTGGCGAAGCTGTCCAGCATGCGCTGCGCGGCCGCCGCCATGTGCTCCTGGCAGGCGACCGAGGTGAGCAGCACCACGAACTCGTCGCCCCCCAGGCGCGCCAGGATATCGGACTCCCGGATGCAGTCGGCAAGCCTCAGGGCCACCTCGCACAAGAGCTGGTCGCCGGCGCCGTGCCCCAGCGTGTCGTTCACGTCCTTGAATTTGTCCAGGTCGAGAAAGACCAGGCCCAGCATCCCGCCGTCGCGGGCGGCGAGCGCCAGGGAGTGTTGCAGCCGCTCCAGGAACATGCCGCGGTTGGGGAGCCCGGTCAGGGTGTCGAAGTAGGCCAGCCGGTTGATCTTCGCTTCGGCCTCCTTCTGCTCGGAGACGTCCTCGCAGGTGGTGACCACGCCGAGGTAGCGCTGCTCGCTGTCCCTGACCGCCACGGAGGTGAGCAGCACCGGGAACTCCTCGCCGCCTCTTCTCAGGTTGACGCTCTCCCGGCGCCAGACCGCCCCCCCTTCCCCGGCAGAAAGCTCCCTGCGCTGCCGGGCCGAGGCGAACTCGCGCGCCTCGCGGCCGATGAGCTCCTCCACCTGGTAGCCGTGCATGCGCGCCTCGGCGGGGTTCAGGTAGACGATCCGGCCGCTCGCGTCGGAGAGGGTGATGCCGATCTGCAGGCTGTCCACCGCCTGCTTCAGCATGCGGCTGCGGTCCTCGACGCGCCGCTGCTCGGTCACGTCCTGCAGGGTCCCCACCAGGCGCGCCGGGCGGGTGCCGTGCGCGGGCTCGGGACGGGCGGAGACCCGCACCTGCCGCTCGCTGCCGTCGCCGCGCACGATGCGGCACTCAAAATCGCAGCCGGCAGGGCTCGTCCCGGCCCGTTCCAGGCTCTCCCGCACCAGATCGCGGTCCCGGGGGGAGACCGCCTGCCAGGGCCCATCCGGAAAGACGCAGGGCGAGTCCGGCGGCACCCCGAGTATGCGGGACATCTCCGGCGATTGCCAGAAATCCCCTGCCTCCGGGCTCCACTCCCAGTCGCCCAGGCGGGCGATGCTCTGGGCCCGGGCCAGGCGGTCCTCGCTCTGCTGCAGGTGGTTCAACAGCCTGGCGTTACGCAACAGGCAGTGCACCCGGTGCACCAGGAGCCCGTGGCTCCCCGACTTGGCGAGGAAATCGGTTGCCCCTGATGCGAAGGCGCGCCGGATCAGCTCGTCGTCGTCCCGGCCGGTCACCATCAGAACCGGGGTGTGCCTCCCCAACTCCTGAGCGCGGATCTCGCGGCAGGTCTCGAAACCATCGCGCCCGGGCATGACCAAGTCGAGCAGCACCAGGTCCGGCTGCAGCTCGCGAAACCTGGCGAGCGCCTCGACCCCGTCGCAAGCCTGGGCGGTCCGAAAGCCCCCCGCCTCCAGGATGTCCCTGAAGGTCACCCGCATGAACCGGTCGTCATCGACGATGAGGACCAGCGCTCCCGCATCACTGCTTGCTTCCGGCATGGCGTCATCCCCCCCTGGCAGCGCACGTTGTCAGCAGCAATCTCCCCCGGCCACGCCGCCGGCGCCGCGGCGGCCAACTTTGGCAAAGGCGCGGCCAGAGCCGCTGCCCGGTGCCCCCGGGCTAGCCCCTGAGCGCCCTCTTGATCCTGGTGACCAGCGTGATTTCCCTGACCGGCTTGACCATATAATCGAAAAAGCCCTTTTCAAAAGCGACCGACTCCTCATCTGAATTGAGGCTCGAGGTGAGCAGGATCACCGGTATGTGCATGGTCTCCGGCAGCGCCTTGAGCGAGGCGAGCAGCTTGTAGCCGTCGAAGACCGGCATCTCCTTGTCGGTCACGATGGCGCCGGGGGTCTCGGAAATGGCAGTCTTGAAGGCCTCCATGCCGTCCTTGGCGACCAGCACCCGGTAGCCCGCCCGGGTCAGCATCCCTTCCAGCTCCGAGCAGATGACCGAGTTGTCCTCGACCACCAGGACCGACTGTCTGCGCTCCGAGCCGCTCTCCTTGCCAAGGTAGTGCCGGTTGATGGCGGCGAGGATGTCCGCCCGGGAGGCGATGAAGGGAATGATGGTCAGCTCCCGGTTCCGGGCGAGGTTGGCGGCGATCCTGGTGTCGGTGGGGTCCGCCATGGCGAGGAAAAGGTTGTTCTTTTCTATCTTGAGGGGGAAAAGGAAGTTCCTGGTTGCGGTATCGGCTGAGACCACCTTGAGCAGGTCGGCTGAATAGCTGTAATCGGCAAGGTTTCTCACCATCTTGCAGCGGAACTGCTGGGCCAGGGCCTGCGCCACCTCGTCCCCGGTGGCGACCCCCATATCCTCGAGCATCACACCGATCCTTTTGTTTTCCCGCTGCGCCCTTTCCAGGGCGCGTTGCAGGGTCTTTTCGGTGATGATCCCGCCCGCGACCAGGATCTCGCCGAACTTTCTCCGGGCGCCGGCCCCGCTGCCGTCGTCGCTCATGGCACGTCCTCTGCCAAAAGGATGTAGCCTATGTTGTGGCGGGCACGCAGCGGGAGGGTAACGGCGGGGTCCGCCTTCTGTACCTTGGTGCGCAGCCGGCTGATCAGCACCTCGATGCGCGCGTTGGAGGAGAGGTCGTCGGGCTGACCCAGCACCTGGAAGATCTGCTGGCGCGACACGTTTCGGCCCAGGTGGCCAAAGAGCAGCTCCAGGAGGGTGCACTCCTGGGAGGTCAGGGCAATGGCGATGCCGTTGGGGGTCACCAGGCTGGAGGACTGGGCGCTGAAGCTCCAGGGGGTTGCCACCGGGCGCGCCAGACGGCGCCCCAGGTTTTTGATGGCCGCGGCGAGTTCGGTGACGTCCACCGGCTTTACGAAGTAGTGGTCCGCGCCGCTTTCCAGTCCCAGGATCCGCTCCTGGGTCATGCTGCGCGCGGTCAGCATGATGATGCCCAGCGTCGGGTTATGGCGCAGCCGGGCCGCTATTTCCAGCCCCCCCTCCCTGGGGAGCCCCAGGTCGAGCAGCACGATGTGCGCCGGTTTCTCCGCCAGGGCGGCATCCAGTTCAGCGCCGTCGCCGACGCCGCGCACCTCGAAACCGAAGCGGGAGAGCCCGGTCATGAGGTACTCCCGCAGTTCCGGCTCGTCCTCGACGATGACGAGGCTCAAGGGGTATTCGTGTTTCATAGGGGAGGTCCGCCTGCTAAAGATGAATGCGCCGGCAGCCCGGCGAAGGGGGTCAGTATATGCCGGAATTGGCAGAAACTTGATAAGAAATTTCCTACATTTTCTTGCAGCGCAAGCGAGCGGGGGGAGGTCCCGCTGGCGCGCCGCGCGCAACGGCTGCGCCTCTTCAGTCAAGGCGCTCACTGCTCACGCTGTGAAGCAGAGCACGACAGAAAATGTAAGCATTTTGTTATTCATAATTGTACTCCATGAGAGTATATTTTCCAAGTAGGTAAACGGTAATTTTTAATCATTGACTGGCGCATTGCCTTACTGCCAAAGAGAAAGTCATGCACCACAATACTGGCCGATCAGGACCGGCAAGGTGTGGCTAGTTGTGAGCGCGGGAGATTTCCAGATACACGGCCGGCCACCGGTTGCCGGCAGAGGAGGCAGACCAGATTGGAACGCACCATCCTTATCGTCGACGATGTACGGCTCTTCCTGGAAATCCAGAAGGAATTCCTCCAGTACGCCTCGGTGCAGGTCGTGACGGCGCAAAACGGCGTGGAGGCACTGCAGGCCATCGACGCGAAGCGCCCGGCCCTCATCTTCATGGACCTGGAGATGCCGAAGATGAACGGCGTCGACTGCTGCCGCGCCATCAAGACCAATCCCGCGTGGTCCGCCATCCCGGTGGTGATGATCACCGCGAAGGGAGACAGTCAAAGCCAAGAGGAATGCCGCAGCGCGGGATGCGACGATTTCCTGACCAAGCCGCTCAATCGAAGCCTGTACCTGGAGACGGCCGGCAGGTTCGTGGTCGGCCTGGATCGACGGGAAAGGCGCACCCCGATCCGGCTGCCGGGAGTACTCCGCTCGCGCGGCACCACCTCTCCCTGCACCCTGCACGACCTAAGTCTCAGCGGAGCTTTCATCGCCACGGATTTCCCGGGTGAGCCGGACCGGGTCATCGAGGTCTCCTTCACCCTCCCCGACGGTTCGGTGCAGGATTGCCGGGCGAAGATTATCTGGTCCAAAGGGGGGAGCGCAACACCGGGGTTCGGGGTCAACTTCATCTTGCTGCGGGCAGAGGTCAAGGACGCCCTGAGCGATTTCCTCGAGAAGCGGTAAATAGCGCTCCAAGAGCCGAACTACCGGCCTCCCCTTGAAGGGGAGGGTGGGATTTCTCATGTCAGTCTGGTAGTCGCAAAAGTAACCCTACCGGACGCCCAGACAGCCTTGGGCCAAAGGGGGGGAACTCAATCGGCCTGGAACTCCCTGAAGCGGGCCACCGCCTCGGCAATCCCCTCCTCGCGGATGTTGCCGAAGGCAAGCCGCAGGTAGCGCTCCAGCCCCGGCCCGAACACCTCGCCCGGCAGAAGCAGCAGAGCCTTTTCCCGGACCAGGCGCCTGGCCACCTCCCGGCCGGTCGCCCCGGCCAGGGGGTGCCGGACCCAGCCGAAGAAGGGACCGCTCGCCACCAGGCGAAACGGGTTGCCCGGCTTCAGGAACTCCTCCCGAAAAACCTCGTGCCGGCGCTCCATCATGACCCGGTTGCCGGCCACCCACTCCCCCAGCCTCTCCAGGCCGAACTGGACCGCGTGCTGGGTCAGGCGCGGCTGGCAGACCGCCATGGTGTCCTGGGCCTTGAGCGCGTGCCCGATGAACTGGTGCGAGGCGGCCAGCATCCCGGCGCGGTAGCCGGTGAGGGCGAAGGTCTTGCCGAAGGAGGCGATCTGGACGAAGTGATCGCTCCAGCCTGGCTCGGCGAACAGCTCGTGGGGACGGGCGCCGCCGGTGATGAAGCTGTTGTAGGTCTCGTCCAGCACCAAGGCGATGTTGCGCCGCACGGCCAGCCGGTAGAGCTCGCGCACCGTTTCCGGCGCGAGCACCGCACCGGTCGGGTTACTCGGGGTGACCAGGAGGATGGCCCGGGTGCGGGCGCCGATCAGCCCGGCGATGCGGTCCACATCGGGGAGCCCGCCCCGGGCCTCGTCGAAGGGGGCGCAGACCGCTCGGATGCCGAGCATCTCCAGGGCCATCGGGTGGTCGAAGTAGGCCGGCAGCTGCACGACCACCTCGTCCCCCGCCCGGCACAGGGTCACCATGGCGAGCCAGAAGGCCTGGCTCGCGCCGACCGTGAGGCAGACCTGTCCCGGGTCGATCCGGGCGGCGTACCGGGTGCGGTACCAGGCGCAGACCGCCTCGCGCACCTCGGGGAGCCCCTCGTCCGGGGTGTAGCGGGAGGTGAGCGGGTCCTGGACCAACTGGGCCAGATGGTCGGTCAGTTCCCGGGGCGGAGGGTAATCGGGTACCGCCTGGCAGAGGTCGATGAGGGGGAGCGCGGGCTGCGACTCGGCGAGCCACCCCCTGACCTCGGAGATGGGAGGCGGGTGGACCCGGCCTATCAGCGGGGAAATCGGGAATCTCATGCGCCTAGGATTGGGCGCTGGGCAGCTGGGACTCGAACTGCTTCTTGTCGTTGCAGCAGCGGTAGGCCTCCTCGGGGGAGATTTTCTTGGTCTTCAGCAAGTCGAGGATGTGCTGGTCCATGAGCTGCATGCCGTCCTTGCGCGCGGTCTGCATGATGGAGGGGATCTGGAAGGTCTTCCCCTCCCGGATCAGGTTGCCGATGGCGGGGGTGCCCACCATGATCTCCAGCGCCGCCACCCTTCCCGCACCGTCAGCGGTCTTCAGGAGCTGCTGGCAGATCACCCCGCGCAGCGACTCGGAAAGAACGGCGCGCACCTGTTCCTGGGAGTCCTTGGGGAAGACGTCCACGATCCGGTCCACCGTCTTCGCGGCGGACGAGGTGTGCAGGGTGCCGAACACCAGGTGCCCGGTCTCGGCGGCGCTCATGGCGAGGTGGATGGTCTCCAGGTCGCGCATCTCCCCCACCAGGATCACGTCCGGGTCCTCCCTGAGGGCCGCCCTGAGCGCGGTCGCGAAGCTGTCGGAATGCTCGCCGATCTGGCGCTGGTTGAAGAGCGCCATCTTGTTCTCGTGGATGAACTCGAGCGGGTCCTCCAGGGTCAGGATGTGCTCGTTGCGGGTGGCGTTGATCAGGTCGATCATGGCGGCGAGGGTGGTCGACTTGCCGCTGCCGGTGGGGCCGGTCACCAGCACCAGCCCCTTCCTGAGCCGGGTCAGGCCGCGCACCGCCTCGGGGAGCCCCAGGTCGTCCGCGGAGAGGATCTTGCTCGGGATGATCCGGAACACCGCCGCGATGCCGCGGTGCTGCAGCATCATGTTGCCGCGGAAGCGGGCCAGTCCCGGCACCGAGTAGGCGAAGTCGAGGTCGTGGGTCGTCTCGAAATGCTCGCGCTGTTTCTCGGTCAGGATCTCGAACAGTATCGACTTGAGCTCGTCATGGGCCAGGACCTTGAAGTTCTGCCGCTCCATCTCCCCGCGCAGCCTGAAGATCGGGGGGGAACCGGTGGAGAGGTGCAGGTCCGAGGCCCCCCGGTCGCTCATCAGCTTGAACAGCGCATCGATTCGTGCCATGGTTTCACTCCGTCACAGTAATATGGAGGCGACGTATTCGCCCGGGGAGATCTCGCCCCGCTCCAGGAGCTGGGCCCCCTCTTCGGTGATGCCGCGGAAGCCGTTGTCCTTCATGTAGGCGATGATCTCGGAGCTCTTGCGGATCATCTCGAACGCCTCCAAAAGCGCCCGGTCGAAGCGGATCACGTCCAGGAGGTAGCGCCGGCCGCTGTAGCCGGTGTGGTCGCACTCCGGGCAGCCGCGGGGGCGGAAGGACACCTTCTGTTGGGCGGCAAGCCTCAAGGCGGAGAGTTCCTCGCCGGGCGGCTGGTAGCTCTGTTTGCAGGCCGGGCAGAGCATCAGCACCCCCTTGCAGGAGACCACCCCCTTGAGCTGGCTCGGGATCAGGTAGTTCTTCTGATGCAGGTACAAAAGCTGCTTCAGCACCCCTTCCTTGTTGCCGTAGGACATGCCGGCCACTACCAGCTTGCCGCGCAGGGCCGCCTTGCTCGCCGCGATAAAGGCCCCCACCTCGGTGACGTCCTCGACCACCAGGATGTCGGGGTCGTGCTCCAGGACCGCCGCGATGGTCGAGGCGAGGAGGTCGGCGCCGTCGCGGCCGACCGGGATGCGCGGAAAGCGCTTCTTGCCGCTGCCGAGCCGCTCGCCGATCAGGATTACGGTCCGCCCGGAAGTGTCGCAGCCGTCCAGGAACAGGTCGATGAGGCGGCACCTCTCCTCGGCCTCGCGCTGCGAGATCAGGATCACCCCCTCGCTCGCGCAGGCGAGCGCGCGCAGGTCCTCGGCCTGGGAGGCCGAAAGCCTCAGGTCGGCGAGTTCATCGAGCTTCGGGGGACAGATCTGCAGTTTCAGGGTCACGTACTCCCCGCCGCTTCCCTCCATGAGGTGGGCCTGGAACGGTATGCGCTTTCCCTGCCAGAGGAAGTTGAGCACGCCGCAGTTGGAAAGCCCCGTGGCGGGGCCGAGCTTGGCGAGTTTGCGGATCCGCGTGGTGAGCGTGTCGTAGTGGGTGGCCAAAAGCCGCCCGAGTTCCGAGGACTTTCCGGCGCCGCGCGCCAGCAGCACGACCTGGTCGCCCAGTGGCTGCAGCGCGAGGCTGGCGTACTTTTGCTGTACGATGCGCAACAGGAGGTGGTTTAAGAGGGTCCGTCCGGTAAGGTCGGCGTTGATCGCATCCAGCGCCTTGGCGGAGAAGTGCGGCGAGCTGAAGCCCAGGTCCGCGCCCCCCTGGTCCGGTCCGTAGCAGATTTCCTGCATCTCCCGGATCTCCCGGATCAGCCCGACCGAGATGGTCACCTGGCAGCCGGTCACCCGGATGAGCGTGTCGATCGCCTCCTGGTTCAGCGGGTCCGCCATGGCGACCGAGAGTTCGTTTCCGGAGAGAAAGAGCGGGAAGAGCTGGAAACGCCGGGCGAGCCCCACCGGGACCCGGTTCACCGCGGCGACATCGATGTTTTCCTTCTTGAGGCGGACGTAGGGGATGTTCAGCTGGTTGGCGAGCGCCCAGTCGATGTCCTCCTGGGTGACCACGCCGGCGCGCACCAGCGCCTCGCCGATGCGGCACCCCGACAGCTTCTGCGCCTCCAGGGCCGCCCTCAGCTCCTGTTCCGTGATGATCTGCGATTTGAAGAGGACCCCACCGATGGAGCCCTCTTTGACAAGCCCGTTCATTTCCGCACCTCCAGGTAGTCGACGGCCGGCAACGGGGAATGTACCCCATAATCGCCCCACGGACAACCTTTACTTTATTCGTTCCTTCGTGCTAACCTTAGCGGCTCAATGGGCAGTTGACAATGGACAATTAACAATTGTTTTTGCCAATGCCGGGGTCAGCCTGGCCCGCAAGCCACTCAGGACCTCGCGCCAGTCAGGGTTTCCCCTTCCGTTCTCCCTGGTCGACTGTCCATTGTCAATTGAAGTTTACCGGAGAATACATGCAACGAAAAGCGATCGCCCTTTTGTCGGGGGGACTCGATTCCACACTCGCCGTCAAGGTTATGCTCGACCAGGGGATAGCCGTGGAGGCGCTCAACTTCACCTCGCCGTTTTGCACCTGCACCGCCAAGAACGCCGGCTGCAAGTCCGAGGCGGTGCGCGTCGCCAACGAGTTCAACATCCCGATCAAGGTCATGAACAAGGGTGCGGAATACCTGGAGATACTGAAGAACCCGAAGCACGGCTACGGCAAGGGTATGAACCCCTGCATCGACTGCCGCATCTACCTTTTGCAAAAGGCGAAGGAGTACATGCTGGAGACCGGCGCCGATTTCGTCTTCACCGGCGAGGTGCTCGGGCAGCGCCCCATGAGCCAGCGCCGCGACACGCTGCGGGTCATCGAGCGGGAAAGCGGCCTGGACGGGCTCTTGTTGCGCCCGCTCTCCGCGAAGCATTTCAAGCCGACCCTCCCCGAGACCGAGGGGTGGGTGAACCGGGAACAGCTCCTCTCCATCCAGGGGCGCTCCCGGAAGGAGCAGTTCGAGCTGGCGGCGGAGCTCGACGTGAAGAACTACCCCTGCCCGGCGGGGGGATGCCTTCTTACCGATCCCTCCTTCGTCGGCAAGGTGCGCGACGTCTTTGACCATTCGGAAGAATTGAACCTGCGCGACTTCAGGCTCCTGAAACTGGGGAGGCACTTCAGGATCGGACCGCGCACCAAGGTGATCATGGGGAGAAACGACGGGGAGAACGGGCTCCTGGAGCAGGCGGTGCAGGCCGGAGAGGCGACGCTGCGCTGGAGCGGCGGGCCGAGCCCCCTGGCGGCGCTGTTAGGGGAGAGTTCCGACGAGCTTCTGGAGCGGGCCGGGCAGGTGCTCTTGCGCTACACCAAGGCCCCGGCCGGGGAAGCCGCCGAGTTCAACCTCTGGGTCGACGGCCGGGAGCTGAAGTTTGCAGCGCTGCACACCCTGGACGAAGCGGCGGTGGAAGCGCTCAGACTGTAAAGCTAGGCGTCCAGCACACCCCTGACCCGGCTCAACAGTTCGGCCGGGGCGAGCGGCTTGGAGATGAAGGCAAGCTCGCTGGCAAGCCCCCGGGCGCGCATGTGCTCCTCCGGGTAGCCGCTCATGAAGAGCACCCGCACCCCCGGATCGAGCTTGCCGATCTCGCGGTACAATTCCAGGCCGCCGCGCCCCGGCATGACGACGTCCACCAGCAACAGGCGGATCCCTGAACCGTGCCGGGTGAAACAAAGCAGCCCCTCCTCGGAGTCCGCCGCCTCCAGCACCCGGTAACCGTCCCCCCGAAGCACCTCCCCGACGATGGCGCGCACCTCCTGGTTGTCCTCCACCAGGAGCACCGTCTCCCCGGCGCCTGCCGCGCACCGCTTAGGCCCCGGCTCGGCGGTCCTGGGGGGCGGCAGGACCAGTGGGAGGTAGACCTGGAACAGGCAACCCTCTCCCGGCGCGCTCTCCACCTCTATGTACCCCTTGTGCTGTTCCACGATGCCGTGCACGATAGAGAGCCCGAGCCCCGGCCCCCTTCCCACCTTTTGGGTGGTGAAGAACGGCTCGAAGATCCGCTCCCGGGTCGCGGGGTCCAGCCCGACCCCGCTGTCGGAGACCCCCAGCCGCGCATAGCGCCCCGGCGCGCCGAAACCCTTGCGCTTCAGGAACTCCTGGTTCAGGAGCACCTCCCGGGTGGAGACCTGCAGCGTCCCCCCCTCGGGCATGGCGTCCCGGGCGTTCACTGCGAGGTTCATCAGCATCTGCTCCAGCTGGGAGCTGTCCGCGAAGAGCCGCAAAGGCTCCGGGGAGAGCTCGGTGGAGAAGGCGATCCCCTCGCCCAGCACCCGGGAAAGGAGCCGGGCGACGCGCCCGACCACCTCGTTCAGGTCGAGATTGGCGGGGCTCATGGACTGGTTCCTGGAGTAGGCGAGCAGCCCCTGGGTGAGCAGCGCCGCCTTTTCCGCCGAGGCCACCACCTGGCCGGCGAAGCGCTCGCAGGGGTCCCCGGGAGCGCTCTTCATCTGGATCAGGTTGGCGTAACCGATGATGGCGGTGAGGATGTTGTTGAAGTCGTGGGCCACCCCCCCGGTCAGGGTGCCGAGCGACTCCATCTTCTGGGAGTGCCTGAGCGCCTGCGCCAGGGCGCGCCGCTCGGTGACGTCCTCCTTGAGCGCTATGTAGTGGCTCACCACCCCCAGATCGTCCTGCACCGGGGAGATCACCGCCACCTCGGAGTACAGCTCTCCCCCTTTCTTCCGGTTCCGGAACTCGCCGCGCCACTCCCGGCCGGCGGCAACCGTCGCCCAAAGCTCCCGGTACAGCTCGTCCGGCGTCGCCCCCGACTTGAGCAAGCGCGGGTTCGCCCCCACCGCCTCGGCGCTCGAGTAGCCGGTCACCTCTTCGAACTTCCGGTTCACGTACTCGATGGTGCCGGCCGTGTCGGTGATCACCACCATGCTCGGGCTCTGCTCCACGGCGCAGGAGAGCGTCCTCAGCCGGTTCTCCGCGCGCTTGCGGCCGGTGATGTCCTCGACCGTCTCGATCGCAGCGATCACCTCGCCGGCGCGGTTTCTCACCGGGGCCGAGCTGAACATCAGGTAGCGTTCCACCCCCTTGAGGTTGTGGGTCCACCCCTCCCCGTGCACCCCACCCGGGTTGAGCGTCGAGCGGTACCAGAGAGGGTTGTAGCGGTTGTCCGCCTCCCGGTAATCCCCCTCCAGGATCAGGTCCGCCTGGGTGGCATGCTCCTGGTCGTAGAAGGCGGACCAGTGGCTCCGGGTGCCGAGCACCTCGCGGGCCGGTATCCCGGAGAGTTCCTCGCAGGCCCGGTTCCAGATCACCACCCGATGCCCCGCATCGAGTACGAAGGCCGGGACCGCCAGGTTCTGCACCAGGTTTTCCGAGAACTCCTTCTGCTCTTCCAGCAGTTCCTCCATCCGCTTGCGCTCGGTGATGTCCAGGAAGGTTCCCACGACCCCCCCCGTCTCCCCGGCGCGCCGGCCATAGACCGCCTTGTAGAAGATGACGTCGCGCGGGGTCCCGTCGGCGTGAACCACCTTCCCCTCGTAGCGCTGTTCCCCGCCGCTGGCGAGGAGTTCCCGGTCGGCATCGGCATAGACCCGGGCAAGCTCGGGCAAAAAGATCTCGAAGCAGGTTTTCCCGATGATACCGGAGCGCTCCCGCCCCAGGTATGCCTCGAGGGCGCGGTTGGCGCCGAGGAAGCGCCCCTCCCGGTCCCTGTAGTAGATCGGGACGGGGAGCGCGTCCAGCACCGACTGCAGCAGGCTCAGTTCGGCGAGCGCCTCGTCTAACTTGGCGAGCCGCCCGTGGCAGGCCCGCTCCAGCGCCGCAAGCTCGTCGCCCCCCGGGATCTCGGCAAGCGGGCCGGGGCTTGCCGGCGCACCCTCCAGGCCCCGAAGGATGCGGGAGAGCGGCGCCAGGAACCCCGCGACCAGCCACCAGGTAAGCGGCAGCGAGACGGCCCAGGCGAGCCCCAGGACGAGCCAGGTGTGGGCCCCTCCGGCGGGCCCGGGGCGGCTCCCCGGCTGGGGGAGGCTGCCGGCCCACTGCGCGAGGCACCCCGCGCAGGCCAGGAGTGCCGCCCAGAGGGCCGACAGGGCCAGGGTCAGTTTCAGGGCAAGGCTCGACCTCAGCATGGCGTCTCCCGGCGCCCGGCGCGGCCGTTCCCGGCGCCGGTCCATTTTTCCTGGTTCAAAGGGGGCATGCGCATCAGTACCCCGGCTCGTCCTGCTGGGACGCGAAGATCTCCTCGAAGTCCGGCGCCGCCTCCAGGAAGGTTTCCAAAAGGGTCGGGTCGAAGTGCTCCGGCAGGGTCCGGCCGTCCCCCCGGGTGATGATCTGCACGGTCCGTTCGTGGCTCAGGGCGGGCTTGTAGACCCGCTTGCTCCTCAGGGCATCGTACTGGTCCGCAAGCATGACGATGCGCCCCTCCATGGGGGTCTGCACCCCCCGGGTGCCGTGGGGGTAGCCGCCGCCGTCCCAGCGTTCGTGGTGGGTGAGGGCAATGGAGGCGGCCAGCTGCAGCACCTTGTGCGCCGAGCCGTCCAGGATCCTGCCGCCGATCAGGGTGTGGCTTTTCATGGTGTTGAACTCGTCCTTGGTGAGCGGCCCCGCCTTCAGGAGGATGGCATCCGGGATCCCGATCTTGCCGACGTCGTGCATGGAGGCCGCGATGGCGATGGTCTCCACGAAATCCTCCGGCATCCCGAGCTGCCGGGAGAGCCTCTTGGCGTAGAGGCCGATGCGCGAGATGTGCTTACCGGTATCCTCGTCGCGCAGTTCCGCGGCGGCGGTCAGCCTCTCGATGGTCTCCCGGCTCATGCTGCGCATCTGGATCAGGGCGTCGCCCAGTTCCCGGGTGCGTAGCTCGACGGTGCGCTCCAGCTCGATCTTGTAGTTCTTCTCGATGAGGACCAGACGCTTGTAGTTGATCCCCTTCTCGACGGCATGAATCAGGTAGGGAGGTTTGAACGGTTTGATGATGAAGTCGAAGGCGCCCTTTTTTATGGCGGAGACCGCCATCTCCAGCTCGGCGTAGGCGGTCATGAGGATCACCGGTATCTCCCGGTCATTCTCGTGGATCTGCTCCAGGAGCTCGATCCCGGTGATGTGCGGCATGTTGACGTCGGTCAGCACCACGTCAGGCGGAGAACGGCGCAGCTCGGCGAGCGCGTCGAACCCGTTGGAAAACGGGTGCACCTCGAAGCCGCTCACGGTGAGCAGCATCGCGACGCTTTCCAGCACGTAGGGGTCATCGTCCACCACGATGACCAGCCCTGAACCAGATGATTCCATATAGGTTACCTCTCCCGCGAAAGCCCGGATTGTGTGTCAGTCTATGCTTCGGCACAATCCTCATGAAACTTGAGGGAGAGTTCTTTTAAATATGCTTAAGGGTTCGCGGCGGGCGGCGCGGCGCTTCCCGGTGGGGCCCCCCCCGGTGCGGCCGTCTGCTGCGGGGCGCCCGCCTCGGGCGTCGGCGTCGGCGTCGGCGCCGACGGCTGTTCAGGCTGTCCCGGCCCGGCGGGGCCCTGCCCTTGCTGCCCCGTCTCGCCCGGGGGGGGGACCGCGGGCAGGCGGGCGCCGGAGAGGTTCACCATGACCTCCACCTTCTTGATGCTTTCGTCAACCTTCCGCTGCAGCCTCCCCACGTTGGGGGTTTCGGCGAGCGCCGCCTGGTATTCGGCCTGGGAGAGCACCCCCTTGCCGGCCTGAAGCCGCAGGATCATGTTGGACCGCTGCAGCACCCGTCCCAGGTTCTTGTAGGGGTTGTAGGCGAGCCGGGGGCCGGGGAGCATGGCGGCCAGGAAGGCGCACTCGCGCGGCGACAGCGCCGAGGCCTCCTTGCCGAAGTAGTAGCGGGCGCCGTGGCCGATGCCGTACACCATGGGGCCCAGCTCAACCACGTTCAGGTAGAGTTCGATGATCCTCCCCTTGGAGAGTTCCTGCTCCATCCTTTTGGCGAGGTAGAGCTCCTTCACCTTGCGGGTGATGGTCTTTTCCCGGGAGAGGAAGAGGTTCTTCGCCACCTGCTGGGTGATGGTGGAGGCACCCCGCGCCAGACTCTTCTTCTCCAGGTCGTACTTGATGGCGTTCTTGATCGCCTTGACGTCGATCCCCTCGTGCTTGTAGAAGCCGGCGTCCTCGGCCAGGATCACCGCCCACTTCATCTCGGGGGGAATGCTCGCCGAGGGGGTCCAGTAGCGGTTCTTGGGGCCGACCAGGAACGGGTGGTAATCCCCGTACCAGTCCTTTACCTGGATGGTGAGGTTCAGCTTGGGGTCCCTGAGTTCGGCCACCGGCGGCATCAGGTAGAGGGTGACGGCGATGTAGGCCAGGTAGAGAAAGAGTGCTGCGAGGGCCCACCAGAGGTACTTTTTCATGCCCCCCCCCGGTCCGGCCCAGGCGCCCGGTCGACCCGGCCGCTCCCCATGGCGGCCATCCCTGCGGCCATGACCAGGGCGGCCTTCATGCTCCGGGCCGAGGCCCGGCCGGTGCCCGCCAGGTCGTAGGCGGTGCCGTGGTCCACCGAGGTGCGAATGATGGGAAGCCCCAGGGTGACGTTCACTCCGTCGTCGAAGTGGATCATCTTGAGGGGGATCAGCCCCTGGTCGTGGTACATGCAGACCACCGCGTCGTAGGCTCCCGAGAGCGCGAAGTGGAAAAGGGTGTCGGCGGAAAGCGGCCCCACCGCGTCGATCCCCGCGGCGCGCGCCGCCGCGACCGCGGGAGCTATGATCTCGCGCTCCTCGCTTCCGAAGAGCCCCCCCTCGCCGCAGTGCGGGTTGAGGGCGAGCACGGCGATGCGCGGGGTGGGGCAGAAAAAGCGGGAGAGCGCCCGGTCGGTGATCCGGATGGTGTCGAGCACCCGCTCCAGGCTGATCAGCGCGGGGACCCGGGAGAGCGCCTCGTGAATGGTCACCAGGGTGACCCGGAGCCTATCGCCGGCGAGCATCATCACCACCCGCCCCGCACCGGTCAGTTCCGCCAGGAGCTCCGTGTGGCCGGGGTAGTGGTGCCCGGCCGAGTTCCAGGACTCCTTGTTGATGGGAGCGGTCGCCATGGCCCGGGCCTCCCCGCTCAGGCAGAGCCTGACCGCCTCGCAGACGTAGCGGAAGGAGGCGTTCCCGCCGGCCCTGCCGGGTCGTCCGTACTCCATGTCCCGGGCGTCAAGTTCGGAGAACTCGCGCAGGTAGATGACGCCGTCTTCCCTCTTGAGCGGCCCGGTATCTTGCACGCTTTGGATGGCGAGGGGGAGCCCGGTAAGTGCTACGGCGCGCTCCAGGGCGCCGCGGTCGCCCAGGACCAGGGGACGGCACAGGGCTCCCAGGGCCGGGTCGGCCAGGGCGGCGGCGATGATCTCGGGGCCGATGCCGCTCGGGTCCCCCATGGTTAAGGCAATGACAGGTCTCTCCACGTTTCCCCCCTAAAAGCGGTTGAGTCGTTAAGTCTCAACGACTAAAGCACTCGACTACTCGACTACTCGACTACTCGACCACTCGACGCCTCAGTCCCGCTCCAGTCCGGCGAAGCGCACCAGGAGTTTCTTGTAGCCGATGCCGAACTTGACGATCACCTTCTGGTTGTCCCCCTCGCCCTCGATCTTCATGATGATCCCCCGGCCGAACTGGCCGTGGCGCACCCGCATGCCGAGGCAGACCCCGTCGCCCTGCTCCTCCGGCACCTGGCGCACCTCATTGCCGAAAACGGGCTCCATCTCCTCCTCGAAGAGCGAGGCCAGGTTGTGCCCGGAATTTGCCGGCTGCGCCCCTAAGCCGAGCGGGTGCTGCCAGGAACCGGCCGGGCTTGGCCCGGACCCCGCACCGCCGGCGCTGGAACCGTGCCCCCCCGGCGCCGGGGGGTGGAACAGCTCGCCCAGGTCGAGCAGTTCGGACGGCACGTCGCGCAGAAAGCGCGCCGGCGGGTTCATCTGCTCCTGGCCAAAGATGTGGCGCCGGCGCACGTTCAAAAGAAAGAGGCGCTCCTTGGCCCGGGTCATCCCGACGTAGCAAAGGCGGCGCTCCTCCTCCATCTGTACCGGGTCCTCCAAGGCGCGCAGGTGGGGAAAGAGACGCTCCTCCATGCCAACCATGAAGACGACCGGGAACTCCAGCCCCTTGGCCGAGTGCAGCGTCATGAGGGTCGCCGAGGACTTCTTTTTCTCCCCCTCCTGCTCCAGGTCGGAGACCAGCGCAACCTGTTCCAGGAAGGCGGCGAGCCCCTTTTCCCCCTCGCCCTGCTCGAAGGCCTGCATGGCGGTCAACAGTTCCTGGAGGTTCCCCAGGCGCTCCTGCGCCTCCTCGTTCCCCGCCTCCCTGAGCCTCGACAGGTAGCCGGAATCCTGCATGACCGCTGCGGCGAGCTCCCCCAGGGGGAGCGTGCCGGCCAACTCCCGGTAGCGGCCAAGCTCCCCCAGGAAGGCAGCCAGCTTGCCGCGGGCGCCGGCGGCGAGCAGCGTCCCCTGCGCGGCCTCCAGCAGGGCGCCGTGGAACGGCACCCCCTTCTCGGCGGCCAGCTCGCTGAGGCGCTGCACCGTGGCGTGCCCGATGCCGCGCGGCGGGGTGTTGATGATCCTCTTCAGCGCCACGTCATCGGCCGGGTTGTCCAGCACCTTCAGGTAAGCGAGGATGTCCTTCACCTCGAGCCTCGCGTAGAAGCGGACCCCGCCCACCATGTGATAGGGGATCCCCGCCGCGACCATGGCGTCCTCCACCACCCTCGACTGGGCGTTGGTCCGGTAGAAGACGGCGACCCCGGAGAGTTCCCCGCCCTCTTCCAGGTAGCGCTCGGTCTCCCGGCAGACCAGGCGGGCCTCCTCCCATTCGTTGGGCAGCGTGCGGTAGACGATGCTCTCCCCTTGCGGGTTGTCGGTCCAAAGCCTTTTCGGCTTGCGGCCGCGGTTCTTCTCCACCACGTTCCAGGCGGCGTCCAGGATGTTCTTCGAGGAGCGGTAATTCTGCTCCAGCTTCACCACCTTCACCCCGGGGAAGTCCTTTTCGAACTCCAGGATGTTCCGGATGTCGGCGCCGCGCCAGCCGTAGATGGACTGGTCGTCGTCCCCGACCACGCAGAGGTTGCGCCGCGCGCCGGCCAGAAGCCGCACCAGCCGGTACTGCACCGGGTTGGTGTCCTGGTACTCGTCCACCATGATCCAGCGGTAGCGCTCCCGGTACTTCTCCAGCACCTCCGGGTGCTCCTCGAAGAGCCGCACCGTGAGGAGCAGCAGGTCGCCGAAATCCGCCGCGTTGCAGCGTTTAAGTCTTTCCTGGTACAGGGCGTAGACCCGGGCGAGCGTCGCCTGGTAGGGGGAGCCGGTCGGCACCTCCTGCGGGGTGAGCCCCGAGTTCTTGAATTCGTCGATGGCAGCACCCAGCCCCTTGGCCGAGTACCTCTTCTCGTCCAGGTTCAGCTGGAGGGCGCACTCCTTCAGGAGCCGCTCGCAGTCCTTGTCGTCGTAGATGGCGAACTTCCGGTCGTACCCTAGGTGCTGGATCTCCTGGCGCAGGATCCTGGCGCAGCTGGAGTGGAAGGTCGAGATGAGCGGCAGCTCCCCCCCCTTCAGGGTCTGAGCCACCCTCTCGCGCATCTCGCCGGCCGCCTTGTTGGTGAAGGTGACCGCGAGGATCTGCCAGGGCGGCACACCGCGCTCCGTGATCAGGTAGGCGATCCGGTGCACGATGACGCGGGTCTTTCCCGATCCGGCGCCCGCCAGCACCAGGAGGGGGCCCTCGCCGTGCAGTACCGCTTCTTTCTGGGGAGGGTTCAGGTTGTGGAGCAGGTTCATGGGGTTCCTTGTCGCGGAGCGCCTGATCAGGCGCCCCTGCGCACCGTGGGGCAAACGGCGCGACCCCCATTTATACCACCTCGCCCCGCTTTGGTCAAAAGGGAATCTAGTAACGCCTGAGAAGGGGCCCCGTGACCTGCCGGCTGGAATCTTTGCTGCTTGGCGCCGGGCAAACGGGCTGCGTCGAACTACTGGCATTACTGCGAAAGTGGCCAGACACCCCGAAGCCGTCAGATTCGGGGCCTTTTCTTGATGATTCAGGCAATCGGCTGGCAGCATCACTCAGTCGGGCCGCGATGTTGGGCGGTGCGCCGGCAAAGTTTGCTAGACTTCGTTTTTTTCTGGCTTATACTGATTCAGGTTTGCCGTCCAGGAAAAACCGGGGAACCAACCAATTTGGGGAAAGAGGTACTGCAACATGGAAATCAGCCTGAAGGCACTGGGAGTAATCCACACCGGCCACAGCACAAAGGAAGAGGCGCCGATTCAGGGGGCCTTCCGGCCCGACGCGCTCGGGACCGTGGAGGTCTTCCCCGAATACGCCGAAGGGCTGAAGGACATCGAGCTCTTCAGCCACATCTACCTTTTATACCATTTCGACCGGGCGGAGCCGGGCGCGCTGGTGCGGCATCCCTTTCTGGACGATACCCCGCACGGCATCTTCGCCATGCGCCATCCCTGCCGTCCCAACGGCATCGGCATTACGGTGGTGCAGCTTTTGGCGAAGCGGGACAACCTCTTGACGGTGAGCGGCATCGATGTCCTGGATGGCACGCCCCTTTTGGACATCAAGCCCTATGTCCTGCGCTTCGACTGCCACCCCGAGGCCTCGGAGGGATGGTTCAGCGGCAAGGAGGAACGGGAGAAACCGGCCAACAGGGAGTAAGAAGAGCGGCCAGGCTACTTTTGCCCGGCAGGAGGCGCTTCTTCGGAGAGCGGCAGCTCCCGCTGGCTCGATTTCTTCATCATGTTGACCGCCTTTTCCTTTACCGCCAGAGAATCCGCGACGACATGCTCGATGTAGGCCTGGTAGAGAAAGACCCCGACTCCGAAGAAATACGTGAGGTAGATCAGCTTGGAGAGTGGCCCCGGGGGAACCAGCGAAGAGATTTTGATGACCACGAGAAACGCCGCCAAAATGGCGCCCAGAAAGAGCAGCGGCTTGAACCAGATGAAGCGGGCGGAGAGTTCCGCCAATTTCCCCTGGGGGGCCGCAGCCGGAACCGCTGCCGTAGCCGGTGCAGCCGTTTCCTTGGCCAGGCCGCTTTCTTCCGGGGTCGCCTCGGGCTGCTGCTTGCGCGCACCTGGATCCTGCTTGGACAGGGTTTCGTCACGTATCACCTTGACGCTTGACCGGTACTTTTCCGGGACCGTGTCGAGCTTGTTGGTGATATTGACCGCACCGCCTGCATCGGTGTACCTGTAGTAGTCGGCTAAGGCAATCGGGACAGACCCGGCCATCAGGCAAAAGAATAACACGAGCTGCAGGAATCTTTTAGGCACTACGGATCTCCTCTTGCGCTACCGGCTGGCGTCAGTTCAATGCACTGATATTCCTAATCTATCTCTGTGCAAAAATCAACCTTTCTAATTAGCAGCACACCACCGCACAGAGACGGTCGGTTCAGGTGGCTTGCGAGGGGGGAACTTTCGGCTTCCCTATCACGTCGCTCAGGGCTTCGGCCACGGCGTTCAGGCAGGTTTGCCGGCCGTAGCTGCACACGATGCCCGAGAAGGCTTTCACGGCATCCTGCGGGTCCATTCCGGACCTGAGGGCATAGGAGAGGATCTTGGTCACGCCGTCGAAAATAGCGGCTCCGCAATGTCCGGCTTTGCCAAACCGGACAAAAACCTCGAAAGGCTCCCCTTGCGCGTTGGTGGTGATGGTTATGTAGATCTCGCCGCAATGCAGGTTGGTTTCAATTTTGTAGGTGATGCCCGGCAAGGCTTTCGGGCGGACGCGCTTGGTCGGCATGGGGACCTCTCGATTAACAGCGGATTTTCTTTGGCCTCTGATAGATAACGTAGCAGCCTTGGGTGCGGAGTCAACGCGTTAAATGATCAAGTGCCAATGTGGCGGCATCCATGCTATCATTCGGGAGGGCGCGTGAGTTTCGGGGCATGCGGGGCGGAGGAACAGGAGCAGAGGTTGACCATCGTCCAGGTATTCCTGGCCTTTCTGAAGCTCGGTCTCACCTCTTTCGGCGGTCCCGTCGCCCATCTCGGTTACTTCCGCAACGAGTTCATCGTGCGCCGCAAATGCCTGAGCGAGCAGGCCTATGCCGACCTGGTCGCTCTCTGCCAGTTCCTTCCCGGCCCGGCCAGCAGCCAGGTCGGCATGGGGATCGGCATCTCGCAAGCCGGCATGCGCGGCGCCCTCGCTGCCTGGGCTGGCTTCACCCTCCCCTCCGCCTTGCTCCTCATCCTGCTCGCCTACGCGGTCGGCCACCTGAACGGCACGGTGGCGCAGCTGGGATGGCTTCATGGACTGAAGGTCGTTTCGGTGGCGGTGGTGGCCCAAGCCATCCGGGGCATGGCCCAGGCCCTATGCCCGGACCGCCCCCGGGGAACCGTGGCCATTTTCGCGGCCGTCCTGGTGCTGGCCTTGCCGGGGTCCCCAGGACAGCTGCTGGCGATCCTCATGGGTGCTCTGGCCGGGCTCTTCTTTCTCAAATCTGCGGCCCCGCCCGACCAGACGGCGCTGCGGGTTCCCATCGGCCGGGGCAGCGCGCTCTGCTGCCTCGTCATTTTTCTCGTGCTGCTGCTGGGAGCTCCCCTGATGCTGGCGCTCGCGCCCAGTCACGCACTTGCGCTCTGCGCCAGCTTCTACCGCACCGGATCGTTGGTGTTTGGCGGGGGACATGTGGTGCTTCCCCTGCTGCAGGCCGAGGTGGTGACTCCGGGGTGGGTCAGCAAGGATCTGTTTCTGGCCGGTTACGGCGCGGCCCAGGCGGTCCCCGGGCCGCTTTTCACCTTTGCCGCCTTCCTCGGCGCGGTCATGCGCTCGCAACCCCGCGGCTGGCTGGGCGGGATGATCTGTCTTGCGGCCATATTCCTTCCCTCCTTTCTGCTCTTGGTGGGGATCCTGCCGTTTTGGGAGCGGTTGCGCCGGATGCAGGCGGTCAGGTGCGCCTTAATGGGGGTAAATGCCGCGGTGGTCGGACTGCTGCTGGCAGTGTTTTACGACCCGGTCTGGACCAGCAGCATCGGCTCCGCCAAAGACATCATGCTCGCGCTCGCCTGCTATGGCCTCCTCGCGCTCTGGGAAACACCTCCCTGGCTGGTGGTTGCGGTAACCGCATTGATAAGCGGCGTTCTGGCGGCACTCTAAGACTCTGCCAAGCGCGACGCCGGCCGATCACCCCACCTCGTTTACGCATCTTATTGCATTTAGTGCTCGTGGATATCCGACATACGGCAGTAGCTGCGTAACCACACTCAGCAACACTTCCTTATCATTGCCGACATTTAAGTTGCCTTGAATATGCCCCTTTAGCTGCGGTTCGCACCCTCCCAACGACAGAATCATGGAAAAAGTTAACAGTTCTCTTGTTTTTATGTCTAATCCTGTTCTTGTTACATAATCACCAAAACAGTTAGCCGATAAATATTTTTGAAAATGAAGCTGATTTGCCGGAGCTTCCTGGTACATCTTGTCTATCACCCCACCAAAGATTGTTTTTTGCAATTCCAGACCTTTTTCCAAACGTGTTTCCGGTGCAGTGGTCGATTGGCCTTCTAACGGCAGTTTTATCCCCCTGCCTTCCAGTATTTCATTCGTGGCGTGGATAAAATCGAAAACCTTGGCAATGCCTAAATATGGCACGGCCTGATACACGATCTCTTTCACTTCAACCGGTGTGACGCCAACGTTCAGCGCGGCGCCGAGCATGACCTTGTACTCGCTTAAGGTCTGCTGTGCGATCAGGGACACTAAAATCACCATAAGCCTTGTATTGGTGGCAAGGTTCCCATAGCAAAGCACTTCGTCAAAGGCGAAATTCTCGAACACCTCGACCAGTTCGGGGTCGGTGACCTTGAGTGTCGTTACCTGATTTGGGAAAAGTTGCTCGTGATTTTTCTCTGCCGTTTCACTGATAGCCACCGGAATACCTCCCTATCCCAACTTATTGTAGTCTTCGTCCGCTGCCGGCTCCAGCCAGGTTGCCTGACCTTTGTCAGGACTGATCTCGATGGCAAGGTGAACAAACCAGCTATCCTTGGCGGCGCTGCGCCAGTGCTTGACGCCGGCCGGAATAGTGACCACATCCCCCGCGTGAAGCTCCTGCACCGGCTTTCCCCATTCCTGGTAGTAGCCTCTGCCGCCCGTCACCAGCAGAATCTGGCCGCCCGCGTGTTTGTGCCAGCTGTTGCGGCATCCCGGCTCAAAGGTCACGTCCCCGATGGGAAGAGCCGAGCCGAACGCCGTCAGCATGTTGAGCCATACCGTGCCGTTAAAATTGCTGCTTTCCAGCTTTGCTCCGACGGGAAAAATCACACTTTTGCCAAAATCTTCTGTACTTATAACCTATTCCACCCCTGGTGAATCATCTTACGCCATTTCCTTTGGGCTGCGCGTTCCTGCCCAGTTCATACGCCCGGGCCGTCGCCGGACTTCCGCAATCCCTATTAGAGACCGGTTCTCTTTTCCAGGGCTTCGGGGTACCGGGCCCCCTCAATGGTGATCTTTGCTGCGGCGCTGTCGATTTCGCGCAGATCGTCGGCCGTAAGTTCGACCGCAACCGCACCGATGTTCTCCTCCAGTCGCTGCAACTTGGTAGTGCCCGGAATCGGTACAATCCACGGTTTCTGGGCCAGCAGCCAGGCGAGCGAGATCTGGGCGGGAGTCGCCTTCTTCTTGTCCGCGACGCTGCCGAGCAGATCGACCAACGCCCGATTCGCCTGGCGGGCCTCCGGTGTAAAACGGGGGACGACGTTGCGGAAGTCGTTCTTGTCAAAGGTCGTGTGCTCGTCTATCTTTCCGGTGAGGTATCCCTTGCCCAACGGGCTGAAGGGTACCAAGCCGATCCCGAGTTCCTCAAGGGTCAGCAGCAATTCTTCTTCGGGGCGTCTCCACCAGAGCGAATATTCGCTCTGCACTGCCGTGACGGGGTGGACGGCATGAGCGCGGCGAATTGTCTGCACTCCGGCCTCGGAAAGGCCGAAGTACTTGACCTTGCCTTCACGGATCAGCTCCTGCACCGTTGCCGCCACCTCTTCGATCGGCACCTCCGGGTCGACACGGTGTTGATAGTAGAGATCGATGACCTCGACCTTGAGCCGCTTGAGTGAGCCCTCGACACTCTTTCTGATGCGTTCGGGCCGACTATCCTGAACCTGCTGCCCGCTGGCATCCACTTTGATCCCGAACTTGGTGGCTATCGCCACTTGCCCGCGGAAAGGAGCGAGTGCTTCTCCCACCAGTTCTTCGTTTGTGTACGGGCCGTAAATTTCCGCAGTATCGAAGAAGGTGATGCCGCGTTCGACGGCTTTGCCGATAAGAGCGATCATCTCCTTCTTGTCGGCAGGCGGACCGTAAGCCATGCTCATTCCCATGCACCCAAGCCCGAGGACCGAGACTTCGAAGCCGCTTTTTCCCAGCATGCGTTTTCCCATTGTTTTCTCCTTTCACCGGGGTGAGTCATTTTACGAGTATACCGTACTCCGGGAAGAGCATCGGGAGATAGACCAATCCTGTCGATTTATTGCCTCATCGTACGATGCACCGGAAAATAGTTGTCATGCAAAGTGGGGTCGGGTAGTATCCAATCAGGAGGTAGGTATGCCAAACTCGGCAGTTATGCAGGCAGTTGAGGACAACAGGTTGGTCGTTGCAATCGAGGCTTTGGGTGAGAGCATTGCCCGATGGACCGAAAAAGGCGAACCGCAGGAAACTGCAATCCCCGGTTTGTCACTTTTCCGGCGGGAGCAGCCGACCGAGCCGATAAGCGGCATGTACGAGCCGAGCATCTGCCTTGTCGCACAAGGTGCCAAGCGCGTACTGCTCGGAGATGACCCGTATGTGTATGATCCGCGCCATTATTTGATTACCTCTGTGCATCTGCCGACGATTGTGCAGATTATCCAGGCGAGTCCGGAGCAGCCGTACCTGGGGCTCAGGTTGAAGTTTGACCAGCGCGAGATCCTGCAGTTGATGGCGGACAGCAATCTTCCCCCGCCGCGCACCCAGCAAACGAGCCGCGGAATGGCGATCGGCGAGGTCACCTTGCCGCTGGTCACTACCTTCCAGCGACTGATCGACTTGCTTGCCGAAGATAAGGACATTCCGATCCTGGCGCCGATCATTCAACGTGAAATCATTTACCGTTTGCTGGTGGGCGAGCAAGGTGCGCGTCTGCGTCAGATTGCCTCGGCAGGAAGCCAGAGCCATCAGATAGCGCGGGCTATCGACTGGTTGAAGGGTAATTTCACACAGCCGCTGCGTATCGATGATCTGGCAGAACAAGCCAGCATGAGCACTTCCACGTTTCACCACCACTTCCGGTCGATGACCGCTTTAAGCCCGTTGCAGTTCCAGAAGCAGCTACGCCTGCAAGAAGCCAGGCGGCTGATGCTGGCTGAACATCTCGACGCCGCAACCGCAGCATTTCAGGTAGGGTACGAGAGTCCTTCGCAGTTCAGCCGTGAATATAATCGCTTATTTGGGGCACCGCCTGTGCGTGACATCTCCAAACTACGTCAGGTCTCTTCACCTGGACATGCGTGAGGTATTGGCGTGAACTCCTCCGCGGTCTGAAGTCCCCCCCGGGGAAATGGCGCCACTTCAGGATTTTCGGATCCGAAGGTTTCAAAAGTACGAAACTGGCAACCAGTGGTACGAGCAAGCCCGACAACTCGCCACGGTGCGGCTTATTAGCGATGAGGTTGCGATCCTCCTGATGACGGCACCCTACTTTCTCGCCACCAAAATAGATGCTTCCCGCAGCCGCGGGGGCGGCGATTCCATCGCAAGTCACGACATGGAGGACATCATTAGTCAGTTGGATGGCAGACCGGGAATTCTGCGACCCAATGCGGCGGGCTTGATTCAGCTGATCACAATATTAACCGCTAGCAACTTAACGAAGTGACTGGATGCAGCAAGGGCTGACATCGTAAGAAAAAGAAAAAACGACGAGCCCCTCCCCGACCCCAAACCCCTCTCCTGACTGATACCTCTCTTTAGCTGAAAATAGTATGTTCTGTAATGTTTACCTGACAGACATCACAAAAAATTTGCGTTTTGCTGTCAAATCTGTATTCTCTAACCATATTTATCTAATCCAACCAGCTTCGGACCTGATGGAATTCGGCAACCTGAGATTATGGATTTAGTTGTAAATTTGGATATGCTTCTTAAGTCATAGCTCCTATGTCATCTGTTTCACCTGAATGAACCTTCCGTTTGCTGAAAAGACCGTGCCCTTTTTTGCGGAGGCATCCGAATGAGACTTGAGACGAAGGTCAACGCCTTCTTTGCTTTAGGACTCTTGATTATCATCTGCGTTGGGGTTCGCTCCGTCATTGGGGTCCAACAGACGGCGGAAATCAACCGAATAGTAATACATACTCACGAAGTGCTGGAAAAGCTGGAGCAAGTCTTATCACTGCTAAAGGATGCGGAAACCGGCCAGCGCGGTTTCATACTGACAGGTGAGGAGCGTTATCTAGAGCCTTTTGATAAGGTCGAGGGTACGATCTGGAAAGAGACCGATTCTTTACTCTCCCTGACAAAGGACAACCCCGACCAACAACGAAGCACTAAACACCTGGTTCTGCTTTCCCGCGATAAGCTATCCGAGCTGCGAGAGACCATAACTCACCTAAAGGCAGGGCGTAAGCAGGCGGCATTGCAGGTTATTCGCAGCGACCGCGGCAAGCAAATCATGGACATGATCCGGGCAGAAGTTTCCCGGATGGAATCCCGCGAGTGGCAATTACTGGACAAAAGGAATCTGGCTGCCAGCAAAATCTCCCGGCAAAGCGCCTGGGCGGTAGGCGGCAGTTTTTTATTGTCTCTTTTAGTGCTGTCTGTCATTGCAGTCATCATCACCCGCACCGTTCGTTTTACGCTAACCCCGGAAGGGTCCGGGTACCCGCGTGCGACGCTATCCGGTATCCTGATCCGCTACAGCTTCGCGTGTGCAATGGTTGAAATGGCCATGTTGGCGCGACAATGGCTGACCATCAACTACGGCCCCTTGCCTGCCTTTATCATGTTCTATCCCGCTATCCTGCTGGTGGCGACCACCGCCGGCGGCGGACCCGGAATCATGGCCACCCTCCTGTCTGTCATGGCGGCCGATTACTGGTATTTCCCCCCCTATGGCACCTTTGCAATAGACTCTCCCAATGATGCAATCGCTCTGGGCATTTTTGGCGGTGCGAGCCTGTGTCTAAGTATCCTGGCTGAGCGTTCGCACCGTGCCCGGTGGGCCGAGGCTGTTAGCGTGACCCTCCGGGGTTCCAACGAAAAACTCCGCAAGGCCAACGATGACCTACAGGCCCAGAGCGAGGAGTTGAAAAATCAACACAAGGAGCTCCAGAGGCGAAACGAGGAATTGGCGCAACTGTGGGAGAAATCCAGGCTGTCCGATGAGGCACTGGCGGCAAGTGAGGAGCGTTTCCGCAACATGTTCGAGCGCCACAAGGCGGTCATGTTGCTGGTGAACGCGAACAACGGCGCCATTGTCGATGCCAACGCTGCTGCCGCTGAATTTTACGGCAGGTCAAGCGAAGATCTGCGACAGATGAACTTGCAAAGCATCAACCTGTTGCCTGCGCAGGAGACTGTCGGCTTGATGGGGGAAGTGCGCCACGGGCAGCGGAATCATTTCATAGCCCAGCATCGCCTCGCCAGTGGCGATACGCGTTGGGTGGAGGTCTACTCGACTCCCATCGTGGCTCGGGGAAAAGAGCAGTTGTTCTCGATAATTCATGACATCTCCGGGCGCAAGCTGGCTGAGGAGGAGCGGGAGGCCAGCGCCGAGTTCCTCCGTATCGCAAATGAGAGCCAGAGCACCAGGGACCTGACCCGGATGGCGGCAACCTTCTTCCAGCAGCGTTCCGGATGCGAGGCAGTCGGGATACGGCTTCGGGACGGAGACGACTACCCCTATTCCGAGGTCCGCGGGTTTTCGCAGGATTTTGTCCTCGCAGAAAACTCGCTCTGTTCCCGGGACCCGGGCGGAGATATTATCCGTGACATTACGGGTAATCCGGCCCTGGATTGCATGTGCGGCAACGTACTGTGCCGGCGCTTCGACCCCGCCAACCCTTTCTTCACCACTTCCGGAAGTTTCTGGACCAACAGCACATCCGAACTCCTCGCCTCAACTTCCGAGGCGGACCGGCAGTCCCGCACGCGCAACCGCTGCAACGGTGAGGGATTTGAATCGGTTGCCTTGATCCCCCTGCGCCTTGGTGTGGACTGTCTTGGGCTGCTCCAGTTAAATGACAGGCAAAGAGGCCGTTTCTCTCCGGCGGCTATAGCCTTGTGGGAGAGGCTAGCGGATTATCTGGCAGTAGCGCTCGCCAAGTTCCGCGCCGACGAGGCACTGAAGCAAAGTGAAGAAGAGTTCCGCACCCTCGCCAACTCAATCCCGCAACTGGGGTGGATGGCGAAGGCGGACGGGTGGATCTCCTGGTTCAACCGTCGCTGGTACGATTACACCGGTACGACTCCCGATCAAGTGGAGGGGTGGGGGTGGCAATCGGTCCATGACCCGGAGGTTCTGCCGGATGTGCTCCAACGCTGGCGGGGGTCAATCGCAACGGGCAGACCTTTCGACATGGTTTTCCCACTGCTTGGCGCGGACGGCGCATTGCGTCCCTTCCTGACGCGCGTCCAACCGGTGTACGATGCTGAAGGCAAAGTGGTCCGCTGGTTCGGCACGAGCACCGACATTTCCGAACAGCAAAAAAACGAACAGGCACTGCGTGAAGTTAACCAGCGGCTCAGCCTGCTCGCCGAAGCCTCGGGCAGCTTGCTCGCCTCGGAGTCTCCGGAAGACGCGGTCGATGCTCTCTGTCTGAAACTGCTACAGCTTCTCGACTGCCATGTTTATCTCAATTTCCTGGCGGACGAGGTGACCGACCGCCTCCAGCTTAACGCCTGCTACGGCATCCAGGAGGAGCTGAAGGCAAGGACTGAGTGGCTGGAATATGATGCCGCCCTCTGCAGTTCCGACTTGCTTGAGACCGGCCAGATACTGGTGGCGAACGTACAGGAAACTGCGGATCCGCGTGCTGGACATCTCAAATCGTCAGGTCTGGGAGCCTACGCCTGTCACCCGCTGACAGTCCAAGGACGGGTGCTGGGAACGCTCTCTTTCGGTTCCCGTACCAAAGTTACTTTTACCGATGAGGAACTGTCCCTTATGAGGGCGGTAGCCGATCTGGTGGCCATCGCCATTGACCGCAAACGGGCAGAAGAAGAGTTGCGCAGCACCCATGGGGACCTGGAAAGACGGGTATTGGAGCGAACTGAAGAGCTGAAAAAGAGCGAGCAGGAATTCCGTTACCTGGCTGAGGCCGTGCCGCAGATGGTCTGGGCCACACGACCCGATGGCTGGAACATCTATTTCAATCAGCACTGGGTGGACTACACGGGGCTGACGATGGAGGAGAGTTACGGTCATGGCTGGAACACCCCCTTCCACCCCGATGACAAGCAGCAGGCCTGGGAGGCCTGGCAGCGGGCGACGGGACAGGGCGAGCGCTACTCGCTGGAATGCCGTCTGCGGCGTGCCGATGGCGTTTATCGGTGGTGGCTGATCCGCGGCGAGCCGATGCGCGGCGCGAACGGCGAGATTGTGAAATGGTTCGGCACCTGTACCGACATCGAAGAACTCAAGCGCTCCGAAGCGGTGCTGCACCAGGCCAACGATCTCCTCGAACTGCGCGTTGACGCACGTACGAAGGCGCTGCGCACGAGCGAGGAACGCCACCGGCTGCTGTCTGAGACGATGCTGCAGGGTGTGGTCCATCAGGACACCACCGGCGCGATCATCCGGATGAATCCGTCCGCGGAGCGCATCCTCGGCAAGACCTGCGAACAGTTCCTCGGCAGTAATTCAGTCAAGGAGGAACATGACAGCATTCGCGAGAATGGAGAACCCTTCCCTGGCGCGGAACATCCGTCGATGGTGGCATTGCGGACCGGCCAGACGGTGCGCGGCGTGGTAATGGGCGTGTTCAACCCGCAACTCGGCGAATACCGCTGGTTAAGCATCGACGCGGTGCCCGTTTACCTGCCAGGCGAGCAGCCGTCGGCGGAGGTGTACACGGTATTCGAGGACTTAACCGACCGCAAGCGGGCGCAAGAGGCTTTGGCGGCGGCGAAGGATCAGCTTGCTGGCGATTTGGACGCTATGACCAGACTGCAGACGCTGGGAACAGTTTTTGTGCGTCAGGGAGACATGCGGACGGTACTCGATACCATCGTTGAAACGGCCATTGCCATTACCAATGCCGACATGGGCAACATCCAGCTGCTCGACAAACAGTCAGGACGCCTGAAGATAATAGCGCAGCGCGGCTTTGAGCAATCGTTTTTGGACTTTTGGAACAGCGTCGCCGAAGGCCAAGGTGCCTGCGGCACGGCGCTGCATCATGCGGAGCGCATGATCATCGAGGACGTCACCCAGAGTTCCATCTTTGTGGGCAAGCCCGCACTTGAGGTCCAGTTGGCGGCTGGGGTGCGAGCGGTCCAGTCCACGCCGCTCCTGAGCCGATCCGGCAAGCCGCTCGGGGTATTCTCTACGCACTTCAGAAACCCGCATCGACCGGATGAGCGGTCTTTGCGGATGCTGGATCTGCTAGCCCGCCAGGCTGCAGATATCATCGAAAGATCTCAAACAGAAGAGGCACTCAGGGAGAGCGAGGAGCAGTTCCGCGCACTGGCCGATTCCATCCCCAACCTTGCGTGGCGGGCAAACGGCGACGGCCACATAACGTGGTACAATCAGCGCTGGTATGAGTACACCGGCATGACACCCGAACTGATGGAGGGTTGGGGTTGGCAGAGCGTTCACGAACCGAGCGAACTGCCGAAGGTGCTTAAGAGCTGGGAAGTTTCCATCGCTTCGGGTGAACCATTCGAAATGACTTTTCCGCTGCGCGGTGCCGATGGCGTATTCCGCCCGTTTCTGACGCGGATAATCCCGCTCAAGAATGCCGACGGTCGCGTGCTGCAGTGGTTCGGGACCAACACGGATGTCAGTGAACTGAAACGCATCGAGCAGGCGCTGCGCGAGAGCGAAGAGCGGTTCCGGGTCGCGCAGGAGCTTTCGCCGGACGGCTTCACCATCTTGCGGCCCGTGCTCGATGCCCTGGGGCGGATCGAGGATTTCACCTGGATCTACGAGAATGCGACGATAGCCCGCTTGACCGGCACGGATCAAAATGCGGTGGTGGGTCGCCGGCTGCTGGAATTGTTGCCCGGCCACGCCCAATCTCCTTTCCATGAAGCCTATATCCAGGTGGCAGAAACCGGTGAACCATGCGTCCTGGAGGCTTCCTACCACGGCGACAGCATCCGGACCTTTACTTGGTTCCGGGTCGCCGTGGTGCCGATTGGCAGGGACATTGCGATTCTTGCGCAGGACCTCACCACCAGCAAACAGGCTGAGGAGGCTCTGCGCGAGAGCGAAAGGCGCCTTTTGGGGGTACTGGAGAGCATGCCCGATGCCTTCGTCAGTTTCGATTCGGGCCTGCGCTACACCTACCTGAACCGGAATGCCGAGCGTATGCAGGCGGCCTCTCGCGATGAACTGCTGGGAAAAGACGTGCGCGCGGTCTATCCGGACCCGGAATCCAGCAAGACGATAGCCCTGTACGAGCAGGTGATCGCCGAAGGGATGCCGGTCACCTCCACCTCCTATCATGCCGGTTTTGACCGGTGGGTTGAAGTGTGCGCCTTTCCGACCCCAGATGGGCTGTCGGTTTTTTACAAAGACGTTTCGGACATGGTCAAGGCCGAGCTGGCCCTGCACGAAAGCGAAGAGCGGCTGCGCCGGCTGGGCGACAACCTGCCAGACAGCGCAGTTTATCAATACGTCCATGAACCGGAAGGCCGTTACCGGTTCGTCTATTTCAGCGCCGGTGTCGAGGAGCTCAATTGCGTCACGGTGGCCGAGGTGTTGCGCGACCCTGACAGCCTGCACCGTCAATTCCTGCCGGAGTACCGGGAGCGCTTGATGGAGAACGAGGCGCTCAGCCGACGCGAGCTATCCGACTTTGACATGGAAATACCGATGCGCCGTCCCGATGGAATGGTACGCTGGATGCGTCTGCATTCGCGCCCGCGCCGTTTGTCCGACGGCAGCACGATCTGGGACGGCGTGCAGACCGATATCACCGAGCGTAAGGGCATCGAGGACGCCTTGAAAGCGTCTCTGAGGGAAAAGGAAATCCTGTTGAAGGAGATCCATCACCGGGTGAAGAACAACCTGCAGGTCATCTCCAGCCTGGTCAGCCTGCAGGCGGACGGCTCAAAGGACGAGGCGGCGCGCCAAGTGCTGCAGGACGTCACCTACCGGGTGCGCTCCATGGCGCTGGTTCACGAGAAGCTCTACCAGTCCGCCGATTTGGCCCGCATCGACTTCGCCGAATACGCGCGGAGTCTGCTGAGCTACCTCTGGCGCGCACACGGGGCCATCGCCGCCGCAGTCCGGATGACGCTCGACCTGGAACCGGTGTCGCTTCCCGCGGACCTAGCGGTTCCCTGCGGTCTGATCCTGAACGAGCTTGCCGTAAATGCTCTCGAACACGCCTTCCAAGGCAGGGCCAACGGGGAGGTGACCGTTTCACTGCACAGCGGTTCCGACGAACGAATCCGCCTCAGCGTGGCTGACAACGGCGTCGGCCTTCCGGAAGGTTTTGACTGGCGCCAGACCCGATCTCTGGGCCTGCGCCTGGTGCAGATGCTCGCCAGGCAACTTGAGGCCACGGTCGAAGTCAGTGGCGGAGTCGGGGCCAAGTTTGAAATAGTTTTTGGCTGTCCGGTTTCCTTCCCCTCTTGAACCGAAGGGTATTGGGTGGAGCTTCGATGATAATTTTAATTTTGTCTGCCAAGGAATAATCCATGACTAAAACCACCGTTCTGATAGTGGAAGATGAGGCGATTGTCGCCGCTGACCTTGCCAGCAAGCTGGGGCAGTTGGGCTACGAGGTAATTGGGACCGAGGCAAGGGGGGAGGATGCAGTCGAGTCGGCCTACCGCCTGAAGCCAGAGGTTGTGCTGATGGACATCCGGCTGAAAGGTGCCATGGACGGCATTGAAGCGGCTGAAGCAATCCTGCGCCGGCACAACGCGCCGGTGATATACCTGACCGCCCATTCCGACGAAGCGACCTTGGTTAGGGCAAAACTGAGCCAGCCATTCGGATACATCCTCAAGCCCTTCGAGGAAAGGGAACTGTTAACCATCATCGAAATGGCGCTCAACAAGCACCAGTCGGAAATGCAGCTGCGCGAGCAGCGCGAGTGGCTGCGGATTACACTCACCAGCATTGGTGACGCGGTTATCAGCTGCGACAACGACGGCCTGATCAACTTCCTCAACCCCGTGGCCGAGGCGCTCACCGGCTGGAGCAGCACTGAGGCCAGGATGCGCCCGATCGGGGAGGTATTGGGCCTGATCAACGAGCTGACCCGTCAGCCTTGCGAAGACTCGGTCGCACAGGTACTGCGCGAGGGATGTCCCAAGATCCTGGCCAATCATACGGCGCTTGTGACCAGGGAAGGGCTGGAAATCCCGATCGAGGACAGCGCGGCGCCTATCCTGGACGCTGATGGCCGGGTAATCGGAGTGGTACTTGTATTCCGCGATGTCACCGAAAAACGACGGGCCGAAGAGGTCCAGGGCCGTCTGGCGGCTATTGTCGAAAGCGCGGGAGATGCGATCATCGGCAAAGACTTGAACGGGATAATTGAGACCTGGAATGTGGGAGCTGAGAAGATCTTCGGTTATCAGGCGCAGGAAGTGATCGGCAAACCCGTTTCTCTCCTTGTGCCGCCCGGGCATTCCAATGAGGTGCCCGAAATCCTCAGACGTATCTCACAGGGAGATCATGTCGACAATTTCGAAACGGTGCGCATGCGCAAAGACGGAACCTTTGTTCCTGTGGCCCTGAAGTTCTCGGCCATCAAGGATGCCAACGGCAGGATTGTAGGCGCGTCAAAAATAGCCCGGGACATCAGCGAACGCAAGCGAACCGAAGAGGCACTGCGCCAATCGGAAGAGAAGTATCGCACGCTGTTCGACTCATTGCTTGAGGGATTTTGCATCATCGAAGTGCTCTTCGACGCTGCAGGTTGCCCTATCGACTATCGCTTCCTGGAGCACAACCCTTCGTTTGCAGCGCAAACCGGCCTGCTGGAAGCACAGGGGAACCTGATCACCGAGCTTGCGCCCGGGCACGATAAGCACTGGTTCGAGATTTACGGGAAAGTTGCCTTGACCGGCGAGCCAGCGCGTTTTGTGAATGAAGCGAAGGCGCTTAATCGCTGGTACGACGTGAGCGCCTACCGGGTCGGCGGAGCCGAAGGTCGAAAAGTTGCTATCCTTTTTAACGACATATCCGAGGCTCGGCATGCCGAGGAGGCACTGCGCGATAGCGAGGCCCGTCTCCGGGCCGCCAACAAAAACCTGCTGCTTGCCAACGACGACCTCCAGTCGGCCAACGGGGAACTCCAGGTTCAAGGCGAGGAACTCCAGACCCAAAGGGAGATGCTGCGGGCCCAAAACCAGGAACTGGCCAGGTTATGGGAAATATCCGCACATGCTGAAGAGACGCTGAAAGAGTTGAACGATGATCTAGAAAGGCGGGTTGCGGAGCGTACCGAGGAACTGGCTGCCACAATTGATAACTTGCGTGAAGAGATTATCGAGCGGGGCAAAGCCGAAAAACGCGCTTGGAGCCTGAATCGGCTCTATGCTGTGCTAACCGAAATCAACCAGACCATCATCCGTACCAAAGACCGGCACACCCTTTTCAGAAATTTCTGCCAAATCGCCGTGGCACATGGAGGGTTCAAACTGGCTTGGGTCGGTCTTGTGGACGAAGAGAGCCGCGAGATCAAGTCAATTGCTGCAGAGGGTGTCACAAGATACCTGGAGGGGATCAATATCTCGACCAACGAGGAATCGACGGGACTCGGGCCAACCGGCATATCGGTACGCAACGGCACTTATTTCATCTGCAATGACTTCTTGGGTTCCCCGATCACCCGCCCTTGGCATGAAAGAGCCCGAATCCACGGCATTCGTGCCTCGGCGAGTATTGCCCTGAAACAGCAGGGAAGGGTTATCGGAGCCCTTACTCTCTATGCAGACAAAAAAGACTTTTTTGACCAGCAGCAAGTCGCTCTGCTCTGCCAGATTGGAGCCGATGTCTCCTTTGCTCTCGACAACCTTGCTCAGGAATCAGCCCGCCAGGCAGCGGAGCGAGCCTTACAGGAGGAGACTGCCGAACGACTGCATACTTTAGAGTCCCTTCGAGAAAAGGAAAAGATGCTCATACAGCAGAGCCGTCAGGCGGCATTGGGAGAGATGATCGGCAATATTGCCCATCAGTGGCGTCAACCGCTGAATACACTTGGCCTTGCAGTGCAGTCGATTAAAATGATGCATGACTTGGGAGAATGTACTACTGATTTCATAAGCGATAGTGTCGAGAAGTCGATGGCTCTTATCCACTATATGTCTAAGACTATTGATGATTTCAGGGACTATTTCAGGCCTGATAAAGACAAAACTGAGTTCGGGTTGTCCGAGGTGCTCGCCAGTACGCTGTTGCTGGTTGGAGATAGTTTCAAACATCAGCAGGTTGTAATCGAAGTTATCACAGAGCAAACACCGGTGATCTTGGGATATCGAAATGAATTTGCGCAGTCTTTGCTCAATATCCTGAACAATGCCAGGGACGCCCTGACCGAAAGGAGCATTGAGAACCCCAGAGTCAAGGTCACCCTTTCCAGTGCCGGTGGTCGGGCTGTGATCACCGTTGCCGACAACGCCGGAGGCATTCCCAAAGAGATCATTGACAAAATCTTCGACCCCTACTTCACCACCAAAGGGCCGCAAGCAGGGACCGGACTCGGTCTGTTTATGTCCAAAGCGATAATCGAAAAAAATCTCGGTGGGCGTCTTACCGTGCGCAATACCGGAGACGGCGCGGAATTCAGGATCGAGGTCTGAAATGGCATCACCCCATTTTCTTTCCAGAACGGGCTTGACTACATCCGTTATTTCGAATATAGTCAAGCCCATGAAACAGAACCTGCTAATTTACAAAGCTCTTGCGGATGAAACCCGGCTCCGTATTCTGGCACTTCTTCTCTTGGAAAGTGAACTCTGCGTCTGCGACATTATTGCGGCTATCAAGCTGCCCCAATCGACAATCTCCCGCCACTTGGGCCAACTCAGGAAGGCCGGGTTGGTAAACGACCGACGCTGCGGTCTGTGGATTTACTATTCGATACGAGAGAGCGGCCAAACGCAGAGTGAGCTCATCTCCCTGCTTAAGAAACAACTCCTCAACAGCAAGGCTTCGGTCGCAGACCGGGAGCATCTGGCCAGTTTGGGCGAAGGGAACCGCTGCGCCTAAAAAAATTTGTCCAACTATATCCGTTAAAACGAATATTGTCAGGAGAATTACCAATGAAGAAAAAAGCCCTTTTCCTATGCACACATAATTCCTGCCGCTCCCAGATGGCGGAGGGAATCGTCAACCACGATCTCGGTGACAGGTTCCAGGCCTTTTCCGCCGGGACCGAAGCAACCTCCGTTAACAAAAGGGCCATCGAGGTGATGAGGGAGATCGGTATAGACCTCTCCGGCCATCGTTCCAAAATCATGGATGAGTTCGCCGGGGAGAAATTCGATTACGTGATCACCCTCTGCGGCGATGCCAACGTGAAGTGCCCCCTGTTCTTCGGCGGCGTCAAGCGGATACACCTGGGGTTTGAGGATCCTTCCCGGACGGCCGGCAGCGAAGAGGAGATCATGGCCGATTTTCGCCGGGTGCGCGATGAGATACGGCACAAGATGATTGAATTTCTTGCTACTGGGTAGGCGCGTCGCTATTTGGCAAGGCGCCGTATTTTGCAGACTAATCTACTGACCGGAGAATTTTATCCATGACATCGGGCATATCAAAAAAGCTTTCCTTCCTCGACCGCTGGCTTACCCTCTGGATTTTCGCCGCCATGGCGCTGGGGGTCGCAATGGGGTACGTTGTCCCCGGCACGGAATCCTTCATCAACTCATTCCAGGTCGGCACCACCAACATCCCCATCGCCATCGGCTTGATCCTGATGATGTACCCTCCGTTCGCCAAGGTGAAGTATGAGGACATGCCGGAGGTTTTCCAGAACAAGAAAATACTCGGGATTTCTCTTGTACAGAACTGGCTTATCGGCCCGGTCCTCATGTTCGTGCTGGCGGCGGTGCTCTTGCCGGACAAGCCCGAATACATGGTGGGGTTGATCATGATCGGCCTGGCGCGCTGCATCGCCATGGTAATCGTCTGGAACGAGCTGGCCAAAGGGAACACCGAGTACGCCGCCGGTCTCGTGGCCTTCAACAGCATCTTTCAGGTGCTGTTCTACAGCGTCTATGCCTGGTTTTTCATCACCGTACTACCGCCGTTGATAGGGCTCAGAGGTGTGGTAGTGGATGTGAGTATTGGCCAGATCGCCCAGAGTGTCTTTATCTATCTTGGTATCCCCTGCATCGCCGGTGCGCTGACGCGTCTGGTCGGGGTGAAACTCCTCGGGAAGGAGCGCTATCACCGCGAGGTGGTGCCCAAGATCAGCCCCTTGACCCTGATTGCCCTGCTCTTCACCATCGTGGTCATGTTCAGCCTGAAGGGGAACCTCATCGTGCAGCTGCCGATGGATGTGGTGCGCATCGCGATTCCCCTGGGGATCTATTTCATCGTCATGTTTCTGGTCTCGTTCTGGATGGGGAAGAGAATCGGCGCCGACTACAGCAAAACCACCACACTGGCATTCACCGCTGCCAGCAACAACTTCGAACTAGCCATCGCGGTGGCAGTCGCGGTCTTCGGCCTGAACTCCGGCGCGGCTTTCGCCGCGGTTATCGGCCCGCTGGTGGAAGTGCCGGTGATGATTGGGCTGGTAAACGTTGCCTTCTGGTTCCAGAGGCGCTGGTTCCCGGTTCCGGCATAAAGGAGGGGGCATGTTGACGGATATTTTGCGCGACCCGCCCAAGAACCTTTTCTTTACCGGAAAAGGCGGCGTGGGAAAAACAACCACCTCGGCTGCAACGGCCATTACCCTTGCCGACAGCGGGAAACAGGTGCTGCTGGTCAGCACCGATCCCGCTTCCAACCTGGACGAGGTGCTGGGGCTGGCCCTGTCCGCCGATCCGACCGCGGTACCGGGCGTCCCCGGCCTTTTTGCCTGGAACGTTGACCCCGAAGAGGCTGCCGCCGCCTACCGGGAGCGGCAGGTCGGCCCCTATCGCGGGGTTCTGCCGGATGCCGCCGTCCGGAGCATGGAGGAGCAGCTCTCCGGCCCTTGCGGCTTCTTTCCCTGCCGGCGGCCTGGAGCGACTTCATCGGCACGAATGTCGGCGGCACCTCCTGTCTCGGGCCGCTGGCCGGCTTAAAGGCCCAGCACCTGCTTTACGAAAACACCCGACGCTCCCTGGCCGATGCTGCGCAAACCCTGGTGGTCGTCGTCAGCCGCCCGCCCCAGGCCCCCCTTGTCGAAGCGGCCCCGTGCCTCGGCCGAACTGCGCGAGATGGGTGTATCCAGCAGCACCTGGTCCTCAATGGTGTTTTTAACCTCACCGATTCCAGTGACCCCGTGGCGGTTGCGCTGCGTGAACGGAACCTGAGAGCGCTGGCTGCCATGCCGCCGGCTTTAAAGCAGATGCCCCAGACTGAACTTCCGCTGCGCGGCAGGGTATAATGGTCCCGGTTTTTCGGACAGGAGGTTAAGTTTGATCAGCTCATGATTGCGGAGGTGGTATAGTGGCAAGCATGAGAACCAAGCGAACACCAGAGTTCAAGGCAAAGGTCGCCTTGGCGGCCATCCGAGGAGACCAGACGATCAACGAGCTGGCCTCTCTTTACAATGTCCATCCGAACCAGATCATGGCCTGGAAGCGTCAGGCTCAGGATGAACTGGCAATGGTCTTTGACAGCAAGAAGGCGACTGGAAAGACCGATGAGAAGTTAAAGGACGAACTATACTGCCAGATACGCCAGCTCAAGGTTGAACTTGACTGGCTCAAAAAAAAATCTGGTATGTAGCCCAACTCAGAAGCGAGGCTTGATCGACTGGGAGCATCCCAGGATCAGCGTAGTCCGGCAATGCCAACTCCTTCGTGTGAGCCGTTCAAGCCTTTATTATCAGCCAGTCCAGATTTCGCCAGAGAACCCGACCTTGATGCGGCTCTTGGATGAAGAGTACACTCGTCATCCGTTCCTTGGCGTGATCAAGCTGACAAACTGGTTGAAGAAGCAAGGCTACTCCCACGTTGGCAAGCGGCGCGTTCGGCGGCTTTTGCGGCTCATGGGCCTGATGGCCATATTCCCGGGACCGAATCTGAGCCGCCCGGCTCCGGGCCACAAGATCTATCCCCACTTGCTGCGGGGATTGGCGATCACGCGGGTGAATCAGGTCTGGAGCACTGATATCACCTATATTCGGCTCAAGGGCAGCTTCGTCTACCTGGTAGCGATCATCGACTGGTACCTCGGGATCCAGCCCTTCCGAGATCAAGGATGGGTACCTGAGGGAGCTTTGAAGACACACGTCGCCACCCCCACCCTATTCCCCTTTTAGGGGCCAACCCGACATTCATACTACCAGGCATCGCGTCACCGGGGCAGATGCCGGCATGTCGATATATATTTCCACGCGGCTGCATACAGCAACTAAACACCGCTATAATCAATATTTTGTACGTATTACCAGTATGTTACACAATCTGAAATCGTTCGGGAGCTATTGGATGTGTATAGTTGGTTCATACAGGGATAACGCTTTTGATATTTAGATTGGCTAAGTCGTCTGTATTTAAAGACTGTATTATCAGCATGTTAAGCCTGACAAGTAATGTTTCTAGAAGATTGGCACGTATGATGCTCTTATAAAATCATCAAGACGAAATAAAAAGCCACCGGGGAGGAAGTCATGAGAACAGCTATCAACACCATAATCGCAACACTCGCAACGACGGCAACCGCATTTGCAGCAAACGGCACAGCAGAAGAGCCTGGCATCCTGGCCTGGGGATTCATGGGATTTTGTGCAGTCATCCTGGTAGGTCAGCTGGTTCCGGCCGCGATGCTGGTAATCGGAGCAGTCAAGGGCTTGGCAACCGCCCCCAAGGAAGTTAACAACCACTAGAAACTTACGATGTCTTCAATGCCCATAAGGGGGTTGTCATGAAAACCGAACTTAAGAAATCGATACTCGGAAAAGGTGTTAGCTTTGCAATAGTGGCGGTGGTTTTGGTGGGTGCCTTATTTCTCTCAGGCGTTGCCGAAATACCGGCACAGAGCGGGATCATGGCGAAAGCATTCGTGTTCTTCATAAGTGCGGTCATCGTTGTCCAAGTAGTTCCGGCAGTGATGTTGCTGGGAGCAATGCTCAAAGGGGTCTTTAATATGGCAGGCAAGATGGTGCAGGCACCCGTGAAGAAATAAGGATCACCTAGAACATTTCGGTTTACGGAAAAGGGCCCCTTCCAAGGGGCTTTTTCTGTATGGGGACGGACCGTTGGGTCATGACGGGCGGCACAGATGAAGCAACCGGGTCGCGGGCGGAACGATGGTCGCGTTATTCCTCATTGATGAGTTCCGGTGCTTTGTCCTTCAACCGGGCCTCCATATCCCGCAGCAAAGCCTTCGTTTCCTCGATGCAGTTCTCCATGGTTATCGTAGACGCATGTATATTTTTAATGTTGGTTACAACCGCTTCGATTAACGAAACTTGATCGGGGGCTAGGTAAATAGATATGCCGTGGGTGGAAAACCGTACGAGTTTCATCATCCCTCCATCGTGTGGCTGTGGGAGAGGATACCCCCAATGTTGTAGGATTCAGCTAAACGAGACTTCCCCCCGTTTTCTGCGACGGCCCCTCATTTTCGCACGAGATCTAACTCTGCTCCTGCCTCGTCCCGCTTTTTTGGGAAAGTTCCCCGCCCCAATAAAAAAATATTTCCCGAATTATGAGCCCCCCCTCGGGCAGTGGTCACAACCCATATTAAGACAAAGTTTGTTTAAAAATACGTTTATTATTATCTGTTGATTTGTTTTCCTTTATGTTGTATAGCTGCGTTATCCCCTTTGCGCATTTGAAGAGGGGGCTCAATGTAGCCGTGGGGGACAACCTACTCCTTGACTGGAGGATAATGATGGAAATGATAATCACCACCGAAACCAAGACAATATCTGGCAAGACCTATGCGATTGTTGTCCCTAAGGACTTATTGGGTTCATTCAAACAGGGCATCTTTATCGAGAGTATTCTCCCAGAGTGCATTATTTACAATTTACCCTTATCGGACCCCAAGGCGGCAGCCGAGAGGCTTGCTAGGCTGGCACAGATGCATGACAACGCGGAGATAATCGACGTGCCGGCAGCAGTCCGCGAATTTATAGAAGAAGCCCAAACATCCTTCCCAGCTCCCCTTCCCCTAAAAGTCTGTAAGTAACCGGCGTGAACGGTAAGAAATGGCAATATAGCTGATTTTACAATTCAGGGGATGGGCAATAATAGCCTCCTTGGTCACCTCGTCAACCCAAAGAAAAAAAACGCCGCATACCTCGGTTGAAAAGGTAAATGCGGCGTTTCCCAACTGCTACCTGCAGGTTACCGTATCGCTACCATCCGCCTTAGGAGAGGGCCTTGACCAACATCTTCATATTAGGCACCCCAAGCCCGGTCACCAGGTCATAACCCGGTGTGGCGTGGTACGTCCCGTTGTTCCCCGACGTGATGTCTCGGAAGCATTCCCTGGCCAACGGGTAGATCAGCGGATTCAGGAACGGCAGCGCTCCCTTGCCGGATTTGATGCGCGCCTGGTTTATCAGCGCACAAAAGCCGGCCCATACCGGGGCACTCCAACTGGTGCCGCCAAACTGCTGGACATGGCCGTTCAACATCACGAACGCTCCAGTTTCAGGATCTGCCGGGGCGCTCACGTCCGGCACCAGGCGGTGCCTGCTGCTTGCGCCCGGAGTTTGCTGCCAAACCGGGTTGGGAAAGTAAATGCTGCTCCCCCCGCCACTGCAGGCCCACCCCACCTCGTCGGCGACGGTCCCGTTGGAAGCGAGCTTCAGGGAGGTGCCACCGACGGCTATCACGCACGGGTCGGAGGACTCGTATTCAACCTGTGTGGGGCCGGTGGAGGAATGACCGGTCTGGTCGGGGTTGGATCCCGCATCGCCTGTCGACACGAAAACGTTTACCCCTGCGGCCGCCAGCTTGAGGAACTTCTGGTGCTGTATGGCGACCTCGCCCCCCGGCCCGTTCAGATAGGTTTCGCCAAGCCCGAGGCTGATCGAGAGCTGCCGCATCCCGGGCTGTTGCGGAATATCCGCGATAATCTGATCAAGAGCGCGGTCGAGATCCACGAACGAAAGTGAACCACAGGCGTAAATCCGGATCTTCGCACCCGGAGCGATGCCGCTGGACCATTCCGCGTCCAGCGTCTCCTCCCCCTCGGGTGCCGGAAGGTTTACCCCCTTCACGTTGATCTTCTCGATCTGGGCGAGCTTCACGGGAAGGTTGTTGCGATTCCAGAAACCCTGCAGGTCCGTGTCCGCCGGGAAGGTGTCGATCAGGATTGCGATGGTCTGCCCGGTTCCGTCCAGACCCAGTCCATCGGCGTTGTACGCCTTGAGCACCTCGTTCACCAGGTAGGGGGGTGCATTGGCGATATTGGGGGACGGCGCGGCCTGGGCTTCCGCTGTCAGCCCCAGTTGCACTCTATTGCCATTTTGGGGAGATCTCCGCTTGCTGTGCTTGTGTGCCCGGCGGAAAGGCTGCAGGCCGCCGATGGCTTGAACCGCAGCTCCGATCCCGATCGGCAGACTCGGGGCGTTGCGCGCCGCGGTAAAGCTGAGCCCCTCCTGGGTGACTCGCACCATATTGACACCCAAGCTCTTCTCGATCTGGGAGACGGGAGCCGAGGCATAGATGCTCGCATTGTCCGGTGAGACGTAGCTGATGCTGAATCCCTGCCCCTTGAGCCAGGCAGCCAGGGCATCTGCATCCGCTTTCTTGGGAGCGTACTCGCTGTTTAGCGTCTCGATTGCTATCGCCACCCCTTTTGCAACCTTCGCTTCGAGATCAGCCTGCGCCTTCTCGGGAAGGGCAAGGGAGAAGTGGAGAGTCATCGTTTCGGCGCGTTGTTCGGCTGACGCCGCCTGCACCATGAGTCCTTTGGGGGTAAGCCCGGACTCCACCGGGATCGGGACTATGCTGTCGTGAAATACCTTGCGCTCTTCGGCCATTTGGTTGTTCCTCCTTGTTCTGTATTGTCGAGGTTTTACTGCTGTGTTCACTCCGAGCCTTGTTGCTGGGCCCCTGTGCATCAATTGTGCGCCCCTCCTTCGGCGCGCCGGTCACGTGATGCCAGCCTGAGTTTTAAGCGGTTGCCTTATTCCCATTCCGATAACGGGAGCAACCATCTTCCACCACGACGCCTCTCAGATTTCCGCAATCACCTCTTCGGTTACCTGAGCGACACGGGCACGATAATCGAATACCTTTCCTGATTGGTGTTAATCTTCAGCCACTGGCCTGATGCGACTTATTCTGTCACACCAGCATGGTATGTTCCTTGGTAATTCAACCAAAGGAGTCTGCCATGAAGAACCA